>TARA_R110002072_G_scaffold241027_1_pt1 | contig 124152 bp, 89 predicted proteins | sample TARA_R110002072 | Tara Oceans TARA_R110002072 (sample SAMEA4397118) | marine metagenome | biome: Polar Biome; feature: [SRF] surface water layer (ENVO:00010504); material: water (ENVO:00002006), including particulate matter (ENVO:01000060) such as... | depth 5 m
GGCCAGTTGTAAACGAACCTCTAATCACCTGAGATCTACCTATGCTCATCGCTTAGGGAAGGTCGCCAGGGAAGGTGGCTGAAGCTACGGCTTCCGTTTTCCTGCCTCGATACGAATGAAGTCAGGCAGAAAGCTCGGCGTGCAGTTCTTTGCGACAGAGTCGTCTTTGTATAGACCGACCTTGTCGCCGAGCTTGATGCATCTGGTTCGAAACTTCGGATCATGAACTCCGATCCAACCGGCGCAGAAGTTCATCGCCCACTGCACTTCGGGATGCGCAGATGCCATGTCCCGCTCCAGCTTCTTGAGCAGCTCTCCGGTGTTTGCCGGCGACGCTTGCCCCGTCCACCTCAAACGTGCCTGTTGGTACCAGAAGAGGCGACGGAGAACGTGCGAAGCGTTCTTCTCCCAGCTTGCCAGCAGGGCGATGGTCTTCTTGCTCTTCGTCAACTGGTTCGCCAGCAGCCAATCGGCCAGCATGTTCCGCTCGGTCTCGTCATGATCGAGCATGCCGGCAACGAGCGCGTCGATGGCCGGCTGGGTCAATAACGACTTGTCGAGGATCAGTGTGGCGAGCAGGCGCGCGTGATAGGTACCCGTTGCCCATAGCTCCATGGCCAACTCGTGGTCCTTTTTGATCTCTTTGCCGCGCTTCTTGATGTCGCCAAACTTCGTGCTCTCGCTCGCAAGCTCGGACGCAATCTTCTTGGCTGATGTCGAAGTCATGTCTTTCTCTAGCGCAGGTCAATCAGTGGCGGCAGTGCGATGGCGGCAAGCCCCAACCCGGTGCACTAGCCAGCCCGGTGCCCTAGAACAGGTCGCCGCCGTTGGTTTGGAAGCCTGCCGGTCGCCCGTCGCCAACATATCATTGTCGGTCTGCTCGTCAGCTCGGATAGGAAGGTCGCGGATGTGCTCTTGCTTGGACGCGACAGGCGGCAGCTGCCGAAGCTGATGAGGATGGCCAACAGGACGAACTCGACGAGCACTGCGCGGATCCGACTCTTGCACAGGCGACGATCGGCCGTCGGCAGCAACGGGATTCCGTCGAGCCATGGAGATGCACCGCGATCCGTCAAAGCCGGGCTCAGACCGCGTGACCGGAGGCCCAAGCAAGACTACGTTCGCACCATGACGCATCTCACAAGGACCTATCGCACGATCTCGATCGCGGCCTTCGGCGCCATGATCGCGACTCACGCCGTTGGCCAGAACGCGACCTACAGCTACTTCGGCACCGCCGCCAAGGTCGCATGCAGCCCTGTCCAACAAGCGGTGCAACACACAGCACTCAACCTGCCACGCATCGGGACAACCTTCATGGTTCAGCTGCCGGCCTCAAACGGGCCCTGCAGTTACCTGTGCAACTTGATGTTCCTGACAACAGGCTTCTCGAATACGTCGTTCCAAGGCGTGGCGCTGCCCTACACACCACTGCCCTTCACCACGCCAGTGCCGACCTGCGGCAGCCTACTGGTGTCGCTCGACCACATCGACTTCGCACCTACGGGGACCACCGGCGGCGCCATGGCGCAGATCGCACTGCAGATCCCGAACGCTACCAACCTGATTGGTCTGAACTTCTACCAGCAAGCCTTCTCGATGACTTACGTACTGGGCTCTGTGAACTCGATCGCGCTGGGCCGCGGTGGTCACGGAATGATCGGCCTGTAGCTCGGCCGCGAACACGCGGTCCAATGCGGCGTGTACAGTAGACCGATGCGGATACTGCTGCTAGTCGTGCTCGGTTCGTCGGTCTTGGTGGCTCCGATTGGCGCTCAGGAAGTTGGCGTGGCGGCGCCGGCTAGCGCGCGTGATCAGGTCCGCGCACTCGAGCAGCAGCGTGGCCGGCTCGGCGCGATGCGTTCTCTGATTGCGATGGGCAAGGACGCCGTGCCGGAGCTGGAGCGGGTCATCGAGTCCGCGAACGAGGGGACCGCAACACCCGCCCTGCCGCATGTGCTCGCATGCCTCGCCGCGATCGGGCCCGAAGCGGTCACCGCCCAGCCGCTGCTGCGTCGCTACCTGAAGCAGGGGGCGATCGAGCATCTGCTCGCCGCGATGACCGCCTATGCCGACCTTGCGGCCTACGCGCCGTTCATGGAGCACGTTGCCGCCGGGCGCTACGTCGATGATACGACGCTGGTCAACCAGGCGCGGATCCGGCTGCTACGCGAAGTGGGCAAGCAGGAAGTCGCCGGGCTGCAGGTCTTGGCGCGCACCCAGGAGATCAAAGCCAACCAGCGCGTGCGGGCGCTGACCGAACACGGGAATCCGAACGACGTGGCAGTGCTGGTGTCGATCATCGAGAACAAGCTCTGGTTCCAGCGCGACGTGGCCGCCGAGCAGCTTGGTCGCATGGGAGCCGCTGCGCGCGCGGCGCTGATGCCGCTCGCGGTGGCGCTCGCCGACATCCACGACCCTGACGCCGGTATGCCCGACCGCATTCGTCGTCAAAAAGTATTGTTGCGCGACGACTTTGGCTCGCGTGCCGCCGAGGCCATCCTGCGCATCGACCCGAAGAGTCCCTGCGCGGCGGCAGCGAATGCATTCGTCATCGGGCACGCTGAGGACCCCCGCGCGCGCGTCGACGCGTTGGCCGGGCTCGTGGCCGTGCCGGGTGATGCCGACCGCGTCTTGCCGATCCTGATCGGCTGGCTCGACCAGCCTGCTGTGCACGCCGAGGTCTTCAACGCACTCGGGGCGATGGGGGCGCGCGCCTTCGCAGCGGTGCCGGTGTTGGAGAAGATCGCCAGCGCCGAGAGGCAGCCCGACGCCCGGCTGGCCAAGGTGGCCCTGCGCCAGATCCGCGCCAAATGAGTGCGAGCCAAATGAGTGCGAGCCAGATGAGTACGACCAGATGAGTGCGACCAGATGAGTGCGAATACGCCGGGCTCCGGCCCTCCTGCGAAAGGCGATGATCCTGGCAGGCTCCGCGCCGCAGTAGTTCGATGTCGATGCCAGCCAGGCGCCGGCCGGACTTGGGTGCACAGCAGTTGGACAAGATCGTTGGTGCGCTCGCTTCCATAACACGAAGCGATCCACGGTCACCAAACCACTCCGGATCCTGTGGTTCATCTTGACGGCGCGACGCGCGTGGTGCTGAGCCGCAGGTGCTGACCGAGAGGTTGCTCGGACAGTTCAGCAGGGCACGACTCGCGGGCGCGATTGGGTGCCTTAGCCGTTCAAGGCAGATCCAGCGAACCGGCCCGCGATGGCGTCACCGGGGTCGCCACGGTGCGATAGTGCAACTGCTTGGCTGCGAATCCTACCCAGGCAATTTCGCCACCAAGCCGCGACCAAACCTGCAGGAAGCGACCGCTAGCGTCATGCAGACGCACCTTGCCGTCGTGCGCGCCGGACGCGAGCCAGCCGTTTTCGGCCCACGCAAGGCACGTGACTGGCGCGGTGTGATCGACCAGGGCGGTTGCTGGTGTCGCGGCGTTTGCATTGCCCAGCAGGATCTTGCCATCGTGGCCGGCCGTAGCGAGCAACGCGCCATCGTGGGAGTACGCAACGGCAACGACTGGCCCCTTGTGTTGCCACGTTTCCGGTGACGCCTTGAGGTCGGGAAGCGACAGGTGCAAGACGCGGCCATCGGCGCACCCGGCTACGGCCCTTGGTGCATCGGGAGCCAGCGCCACGGCGTAGATGAGGTCCGCGGCGACTACCGCTTGCGTGAGCACGGTGCCGCACGTGGTGAGCAAGGCGACCTGGCCGGATTGCGCCGGCGATCCGCCGCCGACAAGCAACGTTCCCAGTTGGTCTTCGCGCGCGTCTCTGCCGGCGAGCGCGAACGGGCGCCAGGTAGGTTGGAGCAGCGGTTGAAGTTGGCCTTCTCGTTGTTCAAAGACGCCGGCTTGCGAGCATGAGAACAGGCGTTCGCCGATTTGCACGGTCCCGGTGATGGGGCCGATGTGAGCCTGCGGCAAGATCGGTTGCGCGGCACATGCGGCCAGGCCAAGCAACGGCAGGCAAGTAAGCAGGCGTCGCACGTTCACGTTTGCAGCACCTCATGCACTGGTTGGCTACCGTCGGCGACGAGTCGCACAGGGCGTCCATCGCGCGTCTTGAGCACCAGGTCGAGGTCCATCCCGAGAGCCGAAGCGAGAGTCGCAAACACATCACCCGGCGCGATCGGGCGTTCGATCGGCTCTTCGCCGCGCGCGTCGGTTCGGCCGATGACGCCCGGCTGGATGCCAGCGCCAAACATCAGCACGCTCTGCGCACGCGGCCAATGGTCGCGTCCGCCACGCGGGTTGAGGCGCGGCGTGCGACCAAACTCGCTGGCGACGCAAACGACGACGGACTCGTCCAGTTGTTGCTGACGCAAATCATCGAGCAACGCCGACACCGACTGATCTAGCGCCTGCAACTTCGGCGGGAAGCCATACGTCATCGCCGTCTTGATCTGTTGGTGGTGATCCCAGCCACCATCACGGACCAGCACGGTGCGCACGCCACCTTGCACCAGCCGACGTGCGAGCAGGCACGATTGGCCAAGTCGATTGCGGCCGTAGCGAGCCCGAAGTTCGGCCGGCTCCGCCGTCAGATCGAACGAACGTCGAGCGATCGGGGATTCGCTGAGTCGCCGCGCGGCTGCGACGATGTAATCGCGTTGCACTTCGGCGTCACTGCGAGGCGCGCCATCCATTGCATCGATTGCTGCGCGCAATTCGCGCCGCCGGGCGCTGCCGACACCTGAATCACCCTGCAAGTTGCGAACCGCGAAGTCAGGACGGCCGGGGTCGCCGCCGACCGCGAATGGCCCGCGCATCATCGGCAAGAACCCTGCGCCGGCAAACTGCACGGCCTCGGGAATCGCGATGTAGGGCGGCAGCACGCTGTCGGCCTTCGCGTCACTGCCGTGCACTGCGCCCAGCGATGGGTGCACCAGCACCGCGGAAGGACGATGTCCGGTCAAGAACAGGTGGGATCCTCGGTCGTGATTGCCTTCGCCGTGGGTGACCGAACGCAGCAGTGCCATGCGATCGAGTCGTTGCGCCAGTTGCGGCAGATGCTCGGAGACGAACACGCCATCGACAGCGCTTCTGCGGCTGGCTAGATCGCCGCGAATGTCGGTTGATGCTTCCGGCTTGCAGTCGAAGCTATCGAGGTGCGATAGCCCGCCATCTAGCCAGATCAAGATCAGCGAGCGATGGCTGCGTCGTGGCAATTGCCATGACGAACTCGCGAATGCACGAGTTGCAAATGGTAGGCCGGCGAGGCCACCGAGAAAGCTACGGCGATTCAGCGTCATCGACGGTGGCCGAACTCGCGTCCGGTGAGCAAGGCAAATGCGAGGTCGCGGAAGGCGGGGAGATCGGTGGCCAGTGGTTCGAAGCGGGCAAGCTCCTCAGCGCGCGGTTGTCGCGACAACACGGTGCGCCACAGTTCGACCAGACGCGCTTGCGGTGTCGCACAGAATTCGAAGGTGGCATCGATGGTTGTGCCACTCTCGGCCAGCAACTCACGGAGCATCGGTCCGTTGCGCAAGGCCAGCTCACGGGCCAGTGCCATGTCCGGCAACGCGGCGCGTGGCTGGTGACCGATCACGGCGGTCAGCGCGCGAACAAACGAGTCGGTGGACAACGCGCGCGAAGGCTGTGCGGCCAGATGCGTGATCGCTGCAGGTGTCGTTTGCGTGCTGGGCGCCAAGTACGCGTCGCACGTCATCAGGAACGAGAGCATCTCCGGCAGGCGTCCTTCGCATTCATGGAACTGCGAGACGAGCACGTCCAGCATGCCTTCGTCGAGTGCTGGATTGCCAGCCCGATGTTCGTCGACCGGTTCGACGAGAGCGCGACCGAACACCTGTGCGAAGACCCGATTGCTGGCGTTCTTCGCGAAGGCATCGTGCTCGGTGCCTAGCAAGAACTGCACCAGTTCGGCGCGACGATTGCCTTCCGTGGGTACGACGGCGCTGCGCTCGGTCAAGGCGAGGAATCGTGGCGTCACTTCGTCGCCAGTGGCGGCGTCAAACAACATCCCCGCCATCATGCCGCCGGCGCCGTCGGCGCGCGGCGGCGCGAAGCATGCGCTGAACGCCAGGTGTTCGGCTTGGCGCCAACGGTCCGATGGATGGTCATGACATCTGGCACAACCGATTCGCTTGCCCAGCAGGGTGCGGCCGGCGTACTCGGCGCGATCGCGAGCGTCGGCAAAGCGATCGACCATGGCAGCACCGAACCGGTGCTCGGCCTGGTCGTCCCGTTTCAGCTCGCCCAGCACCAGGCGGCGAGCGATGGTGAGCAACGACTGGCCCTTCGCGAGACTCTCGACGAGCGCCATTCGCCAACGCGCGGCAGCCTCGGCCTGAGGGCCGCGTTGCTCCGTTGGATACAGCTCAAACCACTGGGCCAATCGCACACCCCACGCCTCGGCAAACTCCCGGCGTTGGGTGAGTCGTTGCACACACGCCTCAATCGCTTCGCGTTGCTCGTTCGCGGTCTGGCTAGCTGCGACAAACTCGTCCAGTTCCTGCGGTGTCGGAGGGCGTCCGACAAGGTCCAGATGCAGGCGTCGAGCCAGTTCGGATGGTGAGATTGCTTGGCCGGAGGTCAGGCCGAGTTCGCGCAGGTGGGCGCGCCAGGCGCGCGTCAGTGCATGACCGGATTCGCTGCGTGACGAGTCCGGTGCCGCAGCTGAGAACGGTCGCAGCAGTCGAACCACTGCGGTCCGGTTGGCAAACCGTGCGACCACGTGGGACAGACCCGGACCCTGCCAGCGGATCTGACCGTCGGTGCTGACATCGACTACGCTTGGATCGCTGGTCGAGTAGAGGGCGACGTGCGAGACATCCCGCGTCCAGTCCTGACGACCGCCGTTGCTTGCGTTTGTACGGAAGGTCGCCGTCGCGACCACGCGATCGGCCACGACGTCGAGACGCAGTCCGGCTAGTTCACGCGGTTGTTCGCCTTGCCAAGGTGCTCCAGCAGCGATCCATCCGCGCAGCTGCGCATAGCCATCGCTGTCCGCGTCGAGCCTGCGGCCACCACCGTGAGCCTTGTTGCCAAGCGCCTTCTGTAGGATCAGGCTGCGTTCGGGTTGGCGCAGGTCGATGCGTCGTCCGCCGAATTGCGTCGTGATCGCCTGGTAGTCGGCGGCGGCATCACTGCCAAACAACGAGAGTCGAAAGCCCGCGCGGCCGGTTGCACTGCCATGGCAATAGGCCGACGCGCAGCCGGCCCGCTGCAGTAGGGGCAAGACGTCGTGCGCGAAGTCGAGGTCCGTCGGTGGACGGGACGGCGCCAGTGCGCTCGTCGCGAGCAGCATCGCGCATCCCCAGGGCCAACGAGGCATGCCACCGATCACTTGGAACCGTGCTTCTTGACGTAGGCCTTGGCGCGCTTCTGACTGTACTCGTTGCCGTATTCGAGGCTGGCCTGAAGCTTGAACATCTCGACGGCCTGCGAACGAAGTTCTGCATTTTCGCCGACGCGCTTGTCGACGGCGGCGAATACTGCGTCGAGTTCGTCCTTGGCGGCGGCCTTTTGGATTGCGCGTCGCAGCAGCGCCAGCAACTCGGCATCTTGCGGTGCCTTGCCCTGGCGAGGCTTGCCCGCTGGAGGCTTGTTCTGGCCCTGACGGTTGCCCCCAGCTCGATCGCGACCAGTGCCACTACGACCAGTGCCACTACGACCAGCGCCATTGCCACCTTGGGCGCGGCCACGCTGCATCTGACTACGACTCCGGTTGCTCTGCTGCGAGTTGCTCTGCTGCGAGCGTTGCAGCAGCAAAGCCAACTCAATCGTGAGCGCCCGCAGTTGCTTTGCATCGGTTGGCAAGCGTTGCTCCAGCGCCGAGCGCAGCGCGTCTGGTTGCTTCGGGACGGGTCCCGTGACTTCTTCCACGAGCTTGCGAAGTTTGCCAAGGTCGCCGCGGCCGGTGTCGGTGAAGCCAATGGAACGAACAACCTTGCCGTCCTTCGCCAAGATGAGCGTCAGCGTTGCCTGCCGGTTCAACGCGTAGCCACCTGGTCCATCGACCCCGTCGATGCTGACAACGATCGGTCGAGCCAACTTCATCGCTGCCGAGCTGCGCTTGACGGCAGCTTCTGCATCGTTGCGATCTGCTGCGATGCGAATCAGGTGCGTCTGCAGGCCCGTCCAGGCAAGCTCTATCCCGAGCTGATCGAGACCGGTGATCATCGGCGCGGTGTTGCGCGTCAGTTCATTCACGAACAAGAACGCCGCCGGTGCCATGCCGACTTGCGTCGCGGCATCGAACTCTTTGCCTGCGAACGGGCCGGAGGGGGCGTAGACAGCGCACGCCGGCAGCTTGGTTCCGGCTGGGGGCCCGCCAGCAAGTGCTTTCGGGTCGGTGCTACGACCCTGTTCGGAAGGAGCCTCTGCCTTGGGATCCTGTGCTTGCGGCGATTGGGCCGCCGCGGTTGCCGTTTGCCAAGAAGCAACCACACTCACGACGATCATGATCAGGCCGACGGAATTCGCTCGTAGCAACATCGCTACATACTAGCGGGTTCGAGCTTCACTCCGACCATGTCTTGCTCCCTGGCAAGCCTGGTAAGCACCCTACGCCCAGGCTGGTCGACGTTGACGCACACGCCGCGCCCAAGGACGTTTCTTGGCGAGATGCTCGAGCGGCCGGTCCACGAACCTGCTTGCTGATTCCCGTTGGCTACGCGACCGATGATTGCCAGGTGCCGGAAAAAGCGTTGCCGCGCAAGCCGATCGACGACGTCATGGTCATCGTTCAGGTTGTCGTTCAGGGTGTCGTCTCGCGGCCAGCGCTAGAGCTTCGTCTGCTGCCAACGTCCGCGTCGGAACATCACGACAGCAGCTGCCGCGAACAAGCATTCGGCAATCGGGATCGCCCACAGCACGCCTGACGGGCCCCATTCGAGATAGAACGCCAAGAACCACGCCAGTGGCAATTGCACGACCCACAGCGTCCAGAACGTGATCCAGGTCGGAGTCTTGGTGTCGCCAGCGCCGTTGAACGCCTGCATCGCAACCATGCCCCAGGCGTAGAAGATGTAACCCGATGCGACGATACGCACCGTGTCGATCGCGTGCTGTTGCACTTCTGCGCCGCTCGCGAAGGCATAGATGATCGGCTCGGGGAACACTTCCATCACCAGCGTGACGGCCGCCAAGAACAGCATGTCGTAGCAGCCGGTCAGCCAAACCGCTTTTTCGGCTCGGTCTGGTCGTCCAGCACCGAGGTTCTGGCCAACCAACGTCGCGGCGGCATTGCTAAGTCCCCATGCTGGCAACAGCGCAAACAACAGAATGCGGATGCCGGTCGTGTAGCCGGCGCCAGCTTGTTCGCCAAAGCTGTTGATGAACTTGGTCAAGAACAGCCAGCTACTGGTGCCGATCAAGAACTGGCCGATGGTGCCGAACGACAGCTTCGCCATCTGCCACATCGGCGTGAGATGGAAGCTGACCAGCCGCGGCAGCCGGATGCGGCCGTTGCCGCGCGTCAGCAAGTAGAACTGATACAACACCGCAACCGTGCGTCCGATACAGGTCGCGATGGCAGCACCTTCGACGCCCATCTGCGGAAATGGACCAAACCCGAAGATGAAGCACGGGTCGAGGATCAGGTTGATGCCGTTCGAAACAGTCAACACCTTGAGTGCCAGGATCGGATCGCCAGAGCCGCGGAAGATCGCGTTCTGGAGAAACAGCAGCGTGATGATCAAGGTGCTGGCCATCGACCACCTAGCGTAGCCGCTGCCAATCTCGATGACGTGCGCATTGCCATCCGACATCAGCGACAGCAACTCGGGCGCAAACCACGCACCGGGAATGGCGAGGCCGATGCCAACGACGAGCCCGAGACCAATAGCCTGGCTGCCGGCGATCGCGGCGCCGTCGAGGTCCTTCTCGCCAACGCGACGCGCGACGAAGGCGGTGACCGCCATGCCGAGACCAAACGCGATGGCGTAGACCAGCGACAACACGCCTTCAGTCATGCCGATGGCGGCGACCGCCGCTCCGTTGGTCGGGATCGAGCCATGGAGCCCGTCGTCAATGCGGTTGACCCACCAGATGTCGACCAGCGCGAACAGCGATTCCAGGCCCATCTCGAGCACCATCGGTACTGCCAGCAGCAGGATCGCCGACGGCAGGGCAAGGCTGGTGTAGTCGTGCTGCTCACCGCGCAGGCTCGCGATGACGCTTTTGAAGAACGATCGATTCGCGACCGTCTCTTCGCTCGGTTGTGGGGGGCTGCTGTCGGGCAGGGGGGCTCGCCTTCTCACTCGCGCCACGCGTGTGGTGCGGCGGAGCTTACCAGTCGCCTGGCGCGAATTCGCGAATCTGTTCCCTTGCGACAGGCTGCAATCAGCCCCTCAGCAACGCTGCAATCAGTTGGCGGTCGCGTGCAGCAGCGCACGTTCGCGGCGCCACAAGCCGAGCAAGCCGATCGACGTGCACAGCAGCAGAAGTAGCGCGCGGGCGCGGCCACCGTCGACGGCGATTGCGACCTGAGCGGCGGGCGGTTCGGCGATTGGCGGCGCGGTTGCCAGCCCATCGACATCCAGCTGTTGCAGCATGCTGGCTTCGCTCGTTTGCAACGCCGACCGGGTGGCGTGCCGTTCTTCGGCGGTTGCAACCGACCACAGGCGCGTTACGGCATCCCGAGCGGCAATCGTCGCCCACGGGTGCTGCGCATCGGCGGCACGGATGATTGCCGGCAGTTCGTTGCTAGCTCCATGACGAACGAGTGCTTCAATCGCGGTCAGGCGCACTTCGTCTTCCGCGTGCAGTAGCGCGCGCAACGTTCGGGTATCCAGTTCGCGGTCGGTGCGCCCGAGTTGACGTGCGGCCTCGGCTTGGTCGGCATCACGTGCTGCAAAGGCGCGCAGGGACAGCGCGGATAGTCCGCCGGCACCGTCGGCGATCGCCAACGCCAGATACGTCACGGGCAACATCAGCCCGCCATCGCTGCGGCCGCAGACGCGCAGTTGCTCGCCTTCTCGCCGCGCATGCCAGGTTGCATCGCCGCAGAGCGAGGGGCCGAGACGCAGCAGAGCCGAACGCGGATCATTGTCGAGCAGGCCGCCCGCGAGGTGGCCAGTAAGCACTGGCACGGCAAGCGTGCGCGAGGTGCCGATCAGGTCGGCTTCGATCGCGTGCAGTAGCTGTTGCCAGCGCACTGGCAGTTCGAAATCCTTAGGCACGAACCACTGTTCGCGGCCGTTCGTGTCGCAACGCCAGACGAGCTGAGGAGCATCGCTGGCCTTGGAAAAACTGCAAGTGCCGATGGCGACGGCGCCGGCTGGGACGACCACCGCAGTCTTGCGAATCTGCAACCCTGTGGCGGATAGCGACAGCGAGAACGCTGCGCTGGGATCAAGTCCTGCTGGCCATTGCGGCAGCGTTGGCAAGAACTCGGTGCACAGCCAGGCAATTGCCGGAACGTTCTTGCGGTGTTCGCTGGCCGCGATTGCGGCGTGCAGCTGTGGTTCTGCAGAGCCAAGTGACGCAACCGCGAACGATGTGCTGGTCGTTTGCGGAATAGCCGTTGGTGTGGCTCGCGATTGGCCCACGAGTATCGACGCCAAAAGAATCGGCACCAAGAGATCTGGCGCCAAGAAATTCGGCACCGGTAGGCAGGCTGCGATGCCAGCCCGCCAGCCCGTGCGCTTAGCGGAAGAGCTCATCCTCGGGGTTTCCTTCTGCCGGCACGGTCGCTTCTTCATCGTCTTCCCAGCCGGCCGTGTCGAACTCTTCTTGGTCGTCGGCTTGCTCATCTTCGTCGAAGGCTGCTTCGCTGAACTCGGCGTCTTCGTCGTAGTCTTCTTCGGCTTCGTCGTCGTAGTCGTCGTACTCGTCGTCGTATTCCTCGTCCTGCTCGTCGAGATATTCGTCCGACGGCTGCACCATGGCGGCGACGCTGAGGGCGTCTTCATCGTGGCTGCGGCGGCGAGCGGTGCGGCGCACCATCCACAGCAGCAAGATCAGCACGATAGGTGCCGAGCCAACCAGCGCTTGTTGGGTCGGCACGAGACTGTTCCACCACGTGACCGAACGTGCCCACAGCGCCTTGGCGTTGCTGGTTGCCCGTTCGACGTTGTCCTTCGGCGGTGCCTTGCCGTCGTGCCGGATCTGGGCGATCGCCACTTCGATCAGCGGCCGCAGTTCGTTGCTCTCGCTGCCGAGGCGCCCTTCCAGCGCGGTCAACGCGCTCTTGCTGTCCAGCTCCGTCAGTCGCGTGATCGCGTACCGGCGCAGCATGGTCTCGCTATGTTCTAGAACGGCGACGAGCACGGTGGTCTCGTCCTTGGTTTCGAGCTTCGGCGATAGCGTCTGGAACGCGTAGGTTAGCGCTTCGCCGGTTCCGACGGCCTGGCCATCGTTGACCGCCGTAGACATGCGCAGCAGGTGTTGGCTGGCGCCGAGGTCCGTCAGCGTCAGCAGCGCCGCTTGCACGTCGGTCGCTGGTTCGCTGCTGTCGAGCTTGCTGGAGGTGCCGATCAATTCGATCAGTGGCTCGATCGACGTCGGGCGGCGCAGCTTGCCTAGCAGCTGTACCGCGACGGTGCGCACGCGGCGGTCGGAGTCGTCAAGTGCTTCGATCGCCAACTGGGTCGACGTTACGTCAGCGGCGACGCGAATCGCTTGCAGCGCCTGCAGTCGTGCCTCGGCGTGGGGGCTGCTGGTGACGATCTCGGCGAGCGCTGCGCGATGAATCGAGTTGTCGCTGTTGCCAAGTAGCCAGGCGGCTCGGGCTGCGACCTCGGCGTTTGTGCCCATCGTCAGTTCGGTTAGAGCCGTGGCGTCGGCTTCTCCGCCAGCCTCTTCCAGTGCTCTAAGAACCTTGCGAGGGTCCTGAGGGTCCTGAGCATCGGGTCGATGCGGGGTTTGATCCGGACTGTTCGCCTGTTCCGCAGGGGGGTCACCCTGTGTCGCAGCGGACGCTGTCGCCGCTGGGGCGGTAGCCGCCGGCGGGGAAGGCACCGCGGGTTGAGCCGCGGTAGCGTTTCCGGTCGTGTTTGGTTCTTGCGCTGAAATCAGCGACAGCAGGCAGAGATCGATTAGGCCCATCAGCATCCTCACTAGGCGACTCTCATCGGCAGTGCACGGGGTATGGCTGCAGTCAGTTCCTGATCAAGCCGCGTGGCAGTGCGGTCCGATAATGAGACTGGAGAGATGCCAAGCGCATTGAATATGACAAATGGCCGCCGTCCGCGCCCTCGGATGGTGGTCAACACGAAACGGCTACTGGTTCGAAACGGAAGTTTCTTACTGGGAATCTATGTGTTCACGCTGCTTGTTGGGGGGAATTCTTCGCTCGGCATTCTGCTGGTTTCTACGGCATTCGTGGCAATGGGCCTCGAACGCTGGGGCATGCGAGGGGAGGCCGCCCAGTCGCTCGAGGTTGTTGCTTCCGCGGCCCAGGTCGAAGGTCAGCGCGATGCGATCGCCCAGGTGATGTCGCTAGAACTTGCCTACGAGCGCTCGCGATCGGTGCTCGAAGCGCTGGGCGAAGGCGTGCTGGTTGTCGATGAGGGCGGCGAGATCGTATTGGCAAATCCTGCTGCGCGCATTGCGATGGCGGTGCCGACACGCGAGTCGGTTGGGCGCTTGCTGTGGGAGGCGCTGTCGCCAGAGCTTGCCGCTCGGGCGCGCGATGCCTTCGAGGCGATTCGAGAACGCACCGATCACGACGAAGAACTGCCGTCGATTCGCTATTCGGGCATTCCGTGCTTCGATCGCGTCTTTGACCTGACCGCTGTGCAGGCGACGTCTCGACGTACCGGCACGGATTTCGGCACTGTGTTCTTGCTGGTCGACAGCACACGCACCCACGAGCTGCAACGCATCAAGGATCGCTTCCTGTCCAATGTGTCGCACGAACTCCGCACGCCGTTGACCAACATTTGTGCCTACTCTGAGATCCTGGCCAATATGACGCCGGGGGATGCCGACGAGTGGACGGATTTCGTCCGCATCATCAACGACGAAGGTGTCGAACTCAGCGACCTGGTCGATGGCATGTTCGACTTCTTGCAGCTGGAAAGTGGCGAGGCAGTGTTCCACAACGAATCACTCGACGGTGCGGAGGTCGTGGCGGAGGTTGTCGAAGCACGCAAGTCCAGGGCGGCGCCGCGTGGCATTACCGTCGAGTTCTCGGCGCAGTCGTCGGCTCCGAGGTTGTTTGCCGATCGCAATCGCCTGAAGCAAGTCACGCGCCATCTGCTGGACAATGCCGTCAAGTTCTCCCCAGACAACAGCAGGGTGCTGGCCACCGTCAGCGGTCGTGAAGAAGGTTGGGAACTGCGCATCGAAGATACCGGGCCCGGCGTTCCGGTCGATGAACGCGACGCGGTCTTCGAAAAGTTCAACCAGTTGTCGGATCAACTCACTGAGAAGCCCTCGGGAACTGGTATCGGGCTCGCAACCAGTCGCGCAATCGTGGCGCGCTTTGGCGGGCTGATCTGGTGTGAGGATTCGGAGATGGGCGGCGCCAGCTTCGTAGTGTTGTTGCCAGCCGAAGGCCAGGCGAAGCTCGCCGGCTTTGCCGCTGGCACAGGTGCCGGCGGCGGGTTCTAGCCCAACGCCTCCGTACGGAACCGCGGCGCTCTCGGGCTACGTAACGCGTCGGCACGGTGTCGGCGCAACTACTTGACCGCTGGGCTACCTGGCTGTCAGTGCTACTCGGCTGTCAGTAACTATTCGGCTGTTAGGGCTTCGACGACCGGCGTCAGCGACTTCATGCCCGCCTTCTTGCCAAGCGCCAACGCTTCGTCGCGCGGTAGCTTGTCGATCCAGAACGCCTTCAGTGCGAACATCGCCCCGACGCGATTGCTGCTGCCGCAGCTGACCAGCGTCTTGCCGGTTGTTTCCTTGGCCATCAGCTTGGCGAACGCATCGACGTTCTCGCGAGTCAGCCCGTCCTTGCCGGCGATCTCAAGGCGAACGAACTCGACGCCGCTGTCCTTGGCGCGCGCTTCTTCCCAGCCCGTGCCCTTCTCTTTGGCCAGGCGAAGGTGCACCACGCGCGAGACGCCGGCAGCCTTGAGGGTGTCGAATTGCGCTTCGGTTGGTTGGCCAGAGCACAGCACGTTGTCGAGCGGCGCGGATTGCTTGGCGAGCGCGAGCTCGACGGTTGGGCCGGGGCTCTTGGCATCGGGGTTCTTGGCATCGGGGCTCTCGGAATTGCCGCAGCTGGTCAGGGCGCAGCTGAGCAAGCCAGCGAGCAGATACATGGGGAGGGTCGTTCGTGTCATGCGCATATCGTTACCAGATGCACCGCTGGGAAAGAATCGCAGTTGTTGCGTGGCAGCAGGTCCGCCATCGTTTGGTCATGAGCCGAGCCGTTTCTAGATGGTCATTGTTGCTGCTTATGGGTGCTGCGCCACTGTGCGCACAGCAGAGTGACTGGTTGTTGGATCCGTCGCCGTATCGCGCCGAGCTGCACGAAGAAGGCAAGCAGATCGTGCTTGAGAACGGCTTGTTGCGACTGCGCATCCAGCAGAGCCCATTGGCGCTGGTTGGCATCGAGCAACTGACGTCCGGTCAACAGCTGTTGCGCGCGGCAGCTCCCCTCGGCGAGTTCACCCTCAACGGCAAGATCGTGCGCATCGGTGGCTTGAGCAAGCAACCGAACCACGCGTTCTTGCTGCCCGAGTGGCTGGACGACATGCCGGCGGATCCGCTGGCGATCGCGGCCCCAGCCGTATTGGCCGACACCGGCAACATCGAAGAACGGTTTGGCTGGCGGCGGGTGCGGCATTCGAGCCAGCTCGCCAACTGGCCGCCTCCTGGCAAGCATCTGTGCTGGCGGGTGGATGCCGGGGACTACGAGGTTTCGGTGCACCTCGAGCTATACGGCGGCGTGCCTCTCTTCGGCCATTGGCTGGAGCTGCGCAACAAAGGGGACGAGGCGATCGAGGTTGATTCGTTCACGTCGCTGCGCCTGCCGATCGTCGAAGCGGAATCGCGCGTCGAACCCCAGCGAAGCGGCGTGCACTTGCCGAACCTCTACGTCGAAACCGACTACAGCTTCCACGCGATGAGCGGCGCCGATGGCAGTTCTCACTGTGTGCGGTGGTTGCCGGATCCGGAGTTCGGCACGCAAGTCAACTACCGCAAAGAGACGCTGTGTTTGCTCGAAGTCAAACCCGACGTCGGCCCGGCGCAGACGGTCGCCAAGGACAAGACGTTCACGACGTTCCGCACGTTTGTATTGGCGCCGGATAGCGAAGACCGCGAACGTCAATCGATGGCCCAGCGGCGCATGTATCGCACGCTGGCGCCGTGGAGCACCGAGAACCCTTTGATGATGCACGTGCGCAGCGCGCAGCCGGACAAGGTGCGGGCCGCGATCGATCAGTGCCAGGCGGTTGGGTTCGAGATGGTCATCCTGACGTTCGGCAGTGGCTTCAACATCGAGGACGACAGCCAGGAGAACCTCGATCAGTGGCGAGACATGGCCAAGTATGCGCACGAGCGCGGCATCCAGATCGGTGGCTATTCGCTGCTCAGCAGCCGCAGGGTCAAGCCGGACACCGACAACTGCATCAACAAGGAGACCGGCAAACCCGGCGGCCAGGTCTTTGGCCATGCGCCGGCGTTGGCGAGTGCGTGGGGGCAGAACTACTTCAAGAAACTCTATCGCTTCTATGAGTACACCGACTTCGACTTGCTTGAGCACGATGGCAGCTACCCGGGCGATCACGACGCGATGGCGCGACCGCCGTTGCAGAAGGGCTATGAGGATTCACGCTGGGTGCAGTTCGGCATCATCCGCGACTTCTATCAATGGTGTCGGGCGCGCGGCATCTACCTGAACGTGCCGGACTGGTACTTCCTGCAGGGCAGCAACAAGACCGGCATGGGCTATCGCGAAACCAACTGGTCGCTACCGCGTGGGCAGCAGGTCATCCACGCGCGCCAGAATCTGTTCGATGGCACGCGCGAGAAGAACGCCGCGATGGGGTGGATGTTCGTGCCGTTGACGCAGTACCACGGTGGTGGCGCTGCGGCGACGATCGAACCGCTCAAGGACCATATCGACCACTACCGCCGCATGTTGACCAGCAACCTCGGCTTTGGCGCACAGGCGTGCTGGCGCGGCCCGCGCCTGTTTGATGGCGACGCAACCCGCGACCTCGTGCAGCAGCAAGTCGCATGGTTCAAGCAGTATCGAACCATCCTCGAGAGCGATGTGATCCACTCGAGTTCGCGCCGCGCCGATGGCCAGTCGCTCGATTGGGTGCTGCACGCGAGCCCGGCCAGCGATCCGCCCGGCATGTTGCTCGTCTACAACCCCACCGCTCGGCCGCTGCAGAAGGTCATCCCGCTCAACCTCTATTACACCGGGTTGGCCGGGCCGGCGGCGGCGGTCGATCAGCACGGCAACGTCTACGAGCTGCGGTTCGATCGCCGCTGCCACAGTGCCCTCGAAGTCGACGTGCCCGCCGGCGAATCAGTCTGGTTTACGATTCGTTAGCCCATTCCATGCGCCGGGTGGCGCCGGAATCGGCTTGCTAGACCCGACTGAGGGGTGGCTTGCGGATGCGGGCGGTGCCATTCTGTGGCCATGAGCAGCCGCGACTTCATCAACCAAGAGAGCGCCTTTGGGGCGCACAACTATCACCCACTCAACGTCGTCATCGAGCGCGCCAAGGGCGTTTGGGTGTGGGATGTAGAAGGCAAGAAGTACATGGACTGCCTGGCGGCCTACTCGGCCGTCAACCAGGGCCACTGCCATCCGAAGATCATCGAGACGCTCAAGCAGCAGGCGGAGAAGTGCACGCTGACGTCGCGCGCGTTCTACAACGACCAGCTCGGCCCGTTCTATCAGCAGCTGAGTGAACTGCTCGGCTATGAGAAGGTGCTGCCGATGAACACCGGTGCCGAAGCGGTTGAGACCGCGATCAAGGCGGCTCGTCGGTGGGGCTATCGCATCAAGGGCATCGCCGATGGCCAGGCCGAGATCCTGGTGTTCGACGGCAACTTCCACGGCCGCACGACGACGGTGGTCGGGTTCTCCAGTGACGAGGCCTACCAGGCGGACTTCGGTCCGTTTACCCCCGGCTTCAAGATCGTGCCCTACGGCGACCTCGCTGCCGTCGAAGCCGCGATGAACGGCAACGTCTGCGCGATGTTGATCGAGCCGATCCAAGGCGAGGCCGGCATCATCATGCCGCCGGCTGGCTACCTGCAGGCGCTGCGGAAGCTTGCCGACAAGCACAACTGTCTGCTGATCAGTGATGAGATCCAGGCGGGTCTCGGCCGCACTGGCAAGATGCTGTGCTGCCAGCACGAGAACGTGCGTCCGGACCTGGTGATCCTCGGCAAGGCTCTGTCCGGCGGTGTCTACCCGGTGTCGGCGGTGGTTGGCGACGACAAGGTCTTGAGCGTGTTCGAGCCGGGCAGCCACGGTTCGACCTACGGCGGCAACCCGCTCGGCGCCGCGGTCGCGCGCACGGCACTGTCCGTGCTGGTCGACGAAGGCATGGTCGAGAACTCGCGCAAGCTCGGGGCGTACGCGCTCGAGCGCCTGCGCAAGCTCAGCTCCCCACACATCAAGGACGTGCGCGGCCTCGGCCTGTGGATCGGCATCGAAGTGCACGAGGCGACCGGCGGTGCCCGGCCGTTCTGTGAGGCGCTCCGGGACCTCGGCATGCTGTGCAAGGAGACCCACGACTACGTGATCCGCTTCGCCCCGCCGTTGATGATCAGTAAGGAAGACCTCGACTGGGCCCTGGCACAGCTGGAAGCGGTGCTCTCCGGGCCAGTTCCTGCAGCGAAGTAGAGGCTCCTGCAGCGCGGGGAGGTTGCCGTAAGCGAGCAGGCTCCCCCAGGGAAGGCGCTGCTGCGAAGTAGGCGCTGCTGCGACGTAGGTGCTGCTGCCAGGTGCCCCCAGGTCGGTTCGCTCGGGCCACAAAAAAACACCTGGTCACGCCCTGGGGGCGCAGCAGGTGTTTTGCATTCCTACCCAGGTTGCACCCGGGTGCGCGCTTGCGGGCGCGACTTGCGGATGGGGGCTACTTGGCCGGCAGGATGTGCTGGCTGACGAGCTTCGTCATCTCGAACATGGTGACGCACTCCTTGCCACCAAAGACGGCCTTGAGGGCGTCGTCGGCGAGGATGTTGGTCCGCTTGTTCGGGTCTTGCAGGTCCTTGCCCTTGATGTAGTCCCAGAGCTTCTTGGTGATTTCGCTGCGCGGAATCGGGTCCGAGCCGACGATGACGGCAAGCAACTCGTCCGGCTGTACGGGCTTCATCAGGGCCGGGTTGGGCTTGCGCTTCTTCTTCTCGGGTTGTTCTTCAGTGCTCATGGAGATTCGAGGTGGTTTGGGAGAGTTTGGGTGGGGGTTGCCCAGTGCTGTAGGCCGAGGGGGCGCAGTCGGACCGGGTGTGATCTACCGATGATGGCACTCCACGGCTTCTGCACAAGCGGGAAGGTCATGTCCTGACGCAATTACGGTCCGGCCGTAGTTGTTCGGCGGACCGCTCTTGCCGCCCCGGGGCTGCCCCGGTAGCGCCGCTTGTATGGGAGGAACGAAACTCCGGCCGGGCTGTCATGATGGGACGATGCGTGCCTTTCTCGCTCTGATTGTCTCGACGCTTTCTGTCGCTGCCGCTGCCCAAGACCCCTCGCCGGCGCTCTGGTATCGCCAACCCGCCAAGAACTGGAATCAGGCCCTGCCGGTCGGCAACGGCCATCTGGGGGCGATGGTGTTCGGTGGCACAGCTGCCGAACGCATCCAATGCAACGTCGATTCGCTGTGGGCTGGCGCGCCCGTCAACCGGGACCGCGTCGGCGCGAAGGCCCACCTGGCGAAGGCCCGGGAACTGTTGTTTGCCGGCAAGTACCGGGAGGCCGAGCAGCTGGTGCAGAAGCAGTTCATGTCGAAGCGGTGGATCCGAAGCCACCAAACCCTGGGCGACATCGATTTTTTGTTCCCGGGCCATGAGCAGGCGACCAACTACCGGCGCGTGCTCGACTTGCGCGACGGCATCGTCAAGGTGACCTACCAGGTCGGCGACACGACGTTCACCCGGGAGGTGTTCGCGCAGGCCCAGAACGACGTGATCGTGGTGCATCTGACGGCGGACAAGCCCGGTGCGGTGACCGTGCAAGCCGGCATGAAGCGCGAGGGGCCGGTCGAGGTCAAGGTCGACGGCATGGCCTTGTCGATGGAGGGGCGCGCCAACGCCGGCAAGCAGCACGAGGGCACGTCGTTCGCGTCGGTGCTGTGGATGATGCACGACGGCGGCAAGTTGCTGCCGGCGACTGGCAACGAAGCGGTGCTGCAGATCGAAAACGCCAACGAGGTGACGTTCTTGTTGGCCGCGGCGACCGACTTCGAGGCGATGCGCTCGGGCAAGCAGAGCGACCTCAGTCCACGGCTTGACGCGTTGCTGGACATCTCGCTGGCTGAGGCGATTGGCATCGCGCATCTGCGCCGTCGCCAGGTCAGCGAACACCGTGGTTGGTTTGATCGCGTGGCCCTGGATGTCGGTGGGCATGAAAAGCGGCAGTTGCCAACCGACCAACGCCTGGCGCTCGTCAAGAAGGGCGAGTCGGATCCGGACTTGCTGGCGACCTACTTCCAGTTCGGTCGCTACTTGTTGATTGGCAGCAGTCGCCCCGGAACGCTGCCGGCCAACCTGCAGGGCATTTGGAACCAGCACATCGATGCACCGTGGAACGCCGACTACCACACCAACATCAACCTGCAGATGAACTACTGGCCGGCGGAGACGTGCAACTTGTCCGAACTGCACGATCCGTTGATCAAGTTCACCGAGTCGTTGGTGCCCGCTGGTCGCAACACCGCGAGGGAACTCTACGACTGCCGTGGTTTTGTCGCGCACCACACCAGCGATGCGTGGGCGTTCACCTCGCCGATCGGGAGCACGAACTACGGCATGTGGCCGATGGGCGGCGCGTGGTGCACGGCGCACGCGATGGAACACTGGCGCTTCGGCCGCGATCGTGAGTTCTTGGCCAAACGCGCCTGGCCGTTGCTCAAGGAGTCGGCGCTGTTCTTCTTGGACTATCTGGTCGAACACCCGCGCACCAAGAAGCTGGTGTCGGGTCCGTCGATGTCGCCGGAGAACTCGTTCCAAACCAAGGCCGGGGTGCGGGCCCACGTGACGATGGGGCCGGCGATGGATCAGCAGATCATCTTCGAACTGTTCACCAACGTGTTGGAAGCGGCGAAGGAACTTGCGATCGACGATGTGTTCACCAAGCAGGTCGCCGATTCGTTGTCGCGCTTGCAAGGACCTCAGATCGGCAGCGATGGCAGGTTGCTTGAGTGGAACGAAGAGTTCGAAGAACCAGAGCCCGGCCATCGCCACATGTCGCATCTCTACGCGTTGCATCCGGGCTCGCAGATCAACAAGCAGACGACGCCAGAACTTGCCGAGGCGTGCCGCAAGACTCTGGTCGGGCGCCTGGCCAAGGGCGGTGGCCACACCGGCTGGAGTCGCGCGTGGATCATCAACTTCTACGCGCGCCTCGGCGATGGCGCAGCCGTGCACAAGAACCTGCAGTTGTTGCTGCAGAAGTCGACGATGCCGAACCTGTTCGACAACCACCCGCCGTTCCAGATCGATGGCAACTTCGGCGGCACTGCTGGCATCGCGGAGTGTCTGCTGCAAAGCCACGCCGGCGCGCTCGAGTTGCTGCCAGCACTGCCGCCCGAGTGGCAGGAAGGTTCGGTGCGCGGCTTGTGCGCACGCGGCGGCTTCGTGGTCGACCTGGTTTGGCACAAGGCCAAGTTGCAACAGGTGGCGGTGCGGTCGCGTCACGGCCAATCCTGTCGCATCGTTGGCGCCTACGACGTGCGCGTCGATGGCGCGCCGGTTCGCGCCAGCCTCGATGGCGGCGTGACCTCGTTTGCGACCGATACCGGAGCGGTCTACGTCTGCACGCCTCGCTAGCGGGCTAGCTGGCGGGGCTATTGCCCGAGCCAGCCACCGATTTTGATGTCGACGGCGTTGCTGGTGTTCCAGCCGAGTTGGTTGGCGGCGGGATCGTAGATCGCGTCTTGCACATACAAGTGCTGGCCAATCAGGGCAGGGTTGATCGGCAGGTAGATCGACGTCGACGCCGAGCCGACCGCGTTGCTGTAGATCAGTTCCATGACGATCGGGTCGACGTGCAGGCGGCAACCGGGAGCACCGATCTGCGTCAGTTCCAGCGAACCGGGTGCCGTGCCGATCATGCTGAGCACGCCGGTGTTCGGCAGTGCTGCGACCAAGTTGAGGATCGGGCTTGAGCCAATCATCGCGGAGCCTGTGCCCGACAAGAACGGCGTGCTTTGGCTGCCAGCGCACGGGCTGCCATAGGTCGTCATCGAATCGTTGACCAACTTGAAGCGCGCGATGCCGACCGACGGAAACAGGTCGTGGTTCGGCCAGATGGACACGTTGTCGGCGAGCGTGCTCAATTGGGCACCTTGCGTCGATCCCAGCCCTTGGTCGCCGTTGGTCAACAATACGAACGAGATCCCATCGGCGCGCGTGCCGCAGTAGGTGCGCGTGCCCGGCAGGATGCCGTTGTGTTCGCGCAGCGTCGATGACGTGCCTTGGTTGTTGGTCCACCAGCCCTTCAAGAAGCTCGCTCCAGCGTCGAGCGTCCACATGTTACTCGTCTCGGTCGGACCGAGGATCGGGTTGAACAGGCCGAGTTCGAAGCACGCCAGGATCTTGGCGAGGTCTGGAGCGGCGAGCACCCAAGCGCCATTGCCGTCCATGTTCTCTTGGTTCCAGCTGCCGTATTGACGGGCGACGAACGGCCGATTGTTGTCGTTGACACTCGAACGCAGCGACAGTTGCCGCGGGTGGTAGAGCACTTCGCCGGCCATGCGGTCGCTGAAGTGAGGACGACCGATCGCCGGCCGGCTCAGACCAAGCGGAGCAAAGATGCGCGTGTCAACGATCTCGGGGAACGTCTTGCCTGGGTTGACTTGCTCAAGGATGCGTGCGAGCAACGTGAAGCCGTAGTTGCAGTAGGCAGCCTTGCTGCCGGGCACGAAATCAAGGCTCTGGCCCTGCATGTAGTTGCGGATGTTGGTCTGATTGATCGGGTAGCTCAGGTTGCCGGCCGTGACGATGGTCGTGTCGAGAAACATCGGGTCGTAGTTGCTGCCGGCCTGCGAGCTGTCCCAACCGCCTTCGTGCGTCAGCAAGTCTTGGATGTCGATCAGATTGGCGTTGGCAGCCATCGGCGGGTTGCCGAAGAACGAGGCCATGGTCGCTTGGTAGTTGACCGTACCGGGCGTCTTCTCGATTTGCTGGTGCACGGCGATGCTGGTGATCGGCTTGGCAAGCGACGCCGTGCGGAACAGACTGGTCGGTTGGATCGCTGCGTAGTTCGCCTCGGCCCAGGTGTAGCCGCGGGCTAGTTTGAGGTGGCCGTTCTTGGTGACCGCCAACGAAGCGCCGCGCACGTTGTTGCTCTGCATCCAGTTTTGGACCCAGGCATCAAACGTCTGCAGTTCGGGAACGAACTGGCCGGTGGTCGTCCATTGACGCGTCTTGGGGATATCGGTCGCGGCGAAGATCGCCGAGAACCGCGCGCCGTTGCCGCTGCCGGAGGCGCAGACGTTGATCGGGTAGTAGTTGTTCTGGTTCCAGTATTGGTTGGCCAGTTGGTCGTATTGCACGGCGGTCATGTCGTGGTGCTGAATGGTCTGGCCGACACTGGTGTCGTCCCAACAGCTCAGGAACCGATCGAAGTCATCAAATGCAGCGATCGTCTGGTGCACGTAACCCTGCTTCATGCCGGCGAACTTGCTGTCGTGCTCGACCGCGTTGTTGGCGGTGTAGTAGCCCCAGCCGCGCTTGTCGGTGTCGGGCTCGAACGAGACGATGAAGCGAATGTCGTTGGCTTGGCCGTAGATGTCGGCGGTCTTGATGCGCCAGCCGTTGTCGCGCGCCAAAACGACTTCATCGGCAAACTGCTGAGCGGTCTGGTTGTGGCGCGCGTAGATGCTGTTGCCGGTCAGTTCGATCATGCCGGCGAAGCGCGCGTTGTTGCCGCCGTCGGCGACGCTGAGGATGGTGGGCACGAAGCCGGGGTTGTTGGCTAGCAACGCCTGGTATTGGGCCGACGTCAAACCATGGAACGGGATGAAGTTCGGTCCGGGCCGCTGCACCCAGACCGCGGCGTATCGCAAGGTGTTGGCAGTGCCATACGCAGCGATCGTGATTGGCCGGTAGCCGGCGTTGCCGAGGGTCGTGGTTTTCTGCTGGTGGGTTGCGGAATCGACTGCGTGGTAGGCCTCGATTTGCGCAGGTAGGGTCGCGGTCGCTGCTGCGAAGCCGGCGCTGAAGAGAAGGCGGCGAAGAATGTTCATGGCAGGTAGGTGGGGCGTATCGCGCGGGGCGACAGGTTGCTGGGTTGTTGGAAAAAGACGCGGTTGGCCCGCAGTTCGCGCGGGCTCCACCAGTTCCTGTCCCGTCCCCGGCCCGACCGGACAGACAATTTGCGCCTTTCTTCGCGAGCCCCGTAGGATGGACTGCCACCAGCCATGACCGACGACCGCGAACCCCGGCTGCGCCGGCTCGAAGATGCAATTGAGGCCTTCCTCGACCACGACCAAACGGCGTCGGGCGAAGACCTTCTTGCGAATCATGAAGAGCTGGCGGACTTGATCCGTCCGATGCTCGACCACCAGGATCAGGGCGAGCCGGCACCTGACAAGCCGATGGGGGTGGCTGGCGATGCTCCGTCACCGGATGAGAAGCACTCGGCAGAACCGCGTCGCATCGGCGAACTGGAAGTCGTTCGCGAGATCGGGCGCGGTGGCATGGGCATCGTCTACGAGGCGGTCGATCGGCTGCTCAAGCGGCGTGTGGCCGTCAAGCTGCTGCTGCGCGGATCGCAGATGAGCGCCAGCTCCATTGTGCGCTTTCGTCGTGAAGCGGAGTTGGCCGCAAGTCTCAGCCATGCATCGATCGTTGCTGTGCATGCGTTTGGCGAGGCCGGCGACGAGTTCTACTTGTCGATGGGGTTGGTGGAGTCGGCGTCGCTAGCCGATGTGCTGTCGTTGTTGCGGCGCACGCGGACGCCGAGTGCCGAATCGTCGAAGCCGCGTGACTGCGACCTTTCGCAAGTGGACTTCGGTGCTGCGGTCGAAGCAGCCGTCAAGGAGCGCTTTCCCGATGCCGTGACGGGCGGGGTAGAGCATGCGTCGCACGAACGTTCGGTCATCCGGATCCTGCATCAGGTCGCCGACGCACTCGCTCATGCGCACGATAAGGGCATCATCCATCGCGACGTCAAGCCTGCGAACGTCCTGATCGATGCCGCCGGCATGGGCTACTTGACGGACTTCGGTTTGGCGTGCGTGCAGGATGATCCGCGGGTCACGCAACTCGGCGCCTCGCCGGGCACGCCCCAATACATGGCGCCCGAGCAGGTCAACGACGAACGTGGCGCACTCGGTCCGGCGACCGACGTGTTCTCGTTGGGCGTGACCCTCTATGAGGCGTTGACGCTGCATCGCGCGTTCCCTGGCGAGACCTTGCCGGCGGTGTTGTTTGCCGTGACGACGCGGGACCCGGTCGACCCGTTGATCCACAACCCGAAGATCTCGCCCGATCTCGTGGCGATCATGCATCGTGCCTTGCAGAAGGACCCTGCGGCTCGCTACCCGACGGCGCGCGAATTTGCCGCCGATCTGTCGGCCTACTTGCGGGGCGAGCCAGTCAGCGTTCGGCCGTTGCCTTGGTCGAGTCGCGTGGCGCGCCAGGCGAAGCGCGAGCCGTGGCAGGTTGCGGTCGTGTTGTTGTTGGCGATCGGCATCCCGGCTGTTGTCGCGCTATGGATGTCTTCCGATGCTAGCGACCCGCAGAGCTTGGTCGGCGAACAGGTTCTGCTGGATCGCTGGGTTGATATGCAGTTGTCCGATGGTTTTCGCGAGGCCGGCGAAGGCGATCTGGTTGCGGCGCGGGTGTGCTTCGAGGCGATTCTCGCCAAGGATCCGGCGTCGGAAGTTGGCATTGCCGGCATGTCGGTGCTCGCCCGCAGGCAAGGCGACCGTGAGGCGTTGGCAGTTCTCGACGAACACCAGTTGGCGGTTACTGGCAGCACGGCGTTGTTGCGGCGACGCGCGACGTTGCTGGCTCGACTCGGTGACGACGCGGCGGCGCAGGCAGCCAGCGGTTTGCCCGTGGAGTTTGTCGACTTCGACGCGTTTCTGGCTGGCTATGCGTTGCTCGAACTCGGCCACGATGGCGAGGCGCACGAATACGAAGCGGCGCGCCGCATGTTGCACCGAGCGTGTGTTACCGCGGATCGGCCGCGTCCGGTCTACTACTACGAGTGGTTGCACGCGGCTGCCCACCAGCGTCACCAGGAAGATGCAGAGTCGGCGATGGCCGCGATCCTGAGATTGTGGCCGAAGGATCCGACCGCGCAGTTCTGGGTGTCGTTTGCGCAAACCGCATTCGGCAAGCGCGACCAGGCGATCGAAGCGTTGCGACTGGCACTCATCGAGGATCCGTCGTTTGAACAGGCTGCGCTGAATCTGGCCAACCTGTTGCGGCGCACGGGGCGCGCGGACGAAGCCGAGCGCGTGTTGCGCGACGCGCTGCCGGAGGCGCTGCGCCCGGCCGATATCTGGTCGGAAATCGGGTCGCTGCTGGTGGTGCAACGCAAGCTTTCCCAAGCAATCAAAGAGCTGGCCAGTGCGGTTGCCGCGTATCCCGATCACGTCGGACTGCGCATGAACTACAGCAGCACGCTGGTGCTCAACAAGCAGGATGCCGAAGCGGAGAAGCAGGTGTTGTTGGTGTTGCGCGAGCACTCGAACCATCCGGGCGCGCGCTACACGTTGGGTGCGCTGCAGCTTCGCCGAGGCGATGCCAAGCCGGCGCGTCAGAACCTCGAGGTCGCCATACAGGGGCAGCCATCTGCGCAGGCCTACTACCAACTTGGGCAAGCATGCGTTGCGTTGCGCGACGAGCAGGCCGCGAAGCACGCCTACGAGGAATGCATCAAGTTGGACGAGGCGCACGCTGAAGCGCTGGTCAATCTGGCCAACCTGTTGGTGCGCGAGCGCGACCTGAAGCAAGCCGAAGCCTTGCTGCGACGTGCGCTCGCGGCGAAGCCGACCTTGCTGCCGGCGCGTCGCACGCTGCTGCGCGTGCTCGATGGTCGGCCGCAGGAGGCCGTCACGATGTGTCGCGATTGGGCGAAGCACATGCCGAGTTCTGCCGAGCCGCTGCGCTATCTGGCTGCGTCGATGGCGCGCAGCCAAGACCGACAGCTACTGCCGGAAGCACTGCAAGTCGCTGCCACGGCCAACGAGTTTGCCAAGCGAAGTGACGGGCCGACGATGCATGTTCTCGGTGTCGTTGAGTTGTGGTCGGGAGATGCCGCGAAGGCCAAGGCCACGGTGACGCAGGCAATGACGCTGCTCGACCCGAAGGATCGCTTCAGGACGTACTACTTGCACCAGATGAGCAAGACGCTTGCCGAGTGTGAGCAAGTGCTCAAGTCCGCAGGGTCACAGGAGGGCAAGTGAGCGACACCGTGGCCACCGTCGTCTTGCTGCGCCGCTGGCACGGCGGTGACGAAGCGGCGTTGCAGGATCTGATGACCCGCGACTTGCCATGGGTCAAGCAACAGGTGGCACGCCGCATGGGCAGCGAACTGCGCGGCCGTGCCGACGTTGACGATGTCGTGCAGCACGCCCTGTTGTCGGTGTTCCAGCACGGGCCGAAGTTTGAGATCGAAGACTCCGAGCACTACCTCGCGGTGCTGATCCGCATCGTCGAGAACACGATCCGCAAGATGATTCGCGATGGCCGCCGGCAGAAGCGTTGGGCTGGCCGTGAAGAACCATTGCCGTCTGGTTCGGTGCTGGTGTTGTCAGCTGGAGGGACGCAGCCGGCGTCCGCTGCGGATCGCAACGAACGCCGTGCGTGGTTGCAGCTTGGCATGGAGCTGCTCGAACCAGCAGATCGCGAGATCGTGCTCGGCCGACAGTGGCAGGGCCATTCGTTCCAGGATCTCGGCGAGCAGTTTGGGATCTCAGAGGAAGCCGCGCGCAAGCGCTTCGATCGTGCGGTGGCGCGGTTGGCGCAGCTGGTGTCGCGACTGCGTGCCGGGCAGTTGCGTGACGTCTTGCGAGCGTAGTTGTGGTTGGCCAAGCTGCCACTCGGGGCGCCGTTGGTCTTGTTGCTGGGCAGCATCTGCGGGCGCTCAGCTGCGGGACGCAGCGTCGTCAGTCTGCATGCTTTCATTAGCCATGCTACGACGACGCTCGGATCCCACTAGCAGCCCGGCCCCGATCCTGACCAGGGCAAGCAGGCTCAGTACTACAAGCGCCGAACTACCTACCAAAAGTGCAGTCTCTGCGATCTCCTTGCCGATTGCGTCCGCAACACCGGACTGCTGAACCCAATCGCAGAAGAACAGGTAGGCAAGAACCTGAAGTAGCGTTTTGGCGATGCTTGGCATGGATAGCTTGCTGTTGAGCAGGTTGCTACATGCTCGCGCGCTGCTTCTTACTTGCCGGCGTGGAGCGCCGCGACAATGCGCGTCGGCAGCAGCTCGCCAAAGCGTTCGGAGACATCGTTGCACTCGGCGATCGCGAGGATCAGCGGGTGACGTTGCAGGTGGAACAACGCCAGCAGGCTGCCGCGGCGCAGCCGATCCAGCTCCCGCTGTACACCGGCGTCATTGAGCGCGGTCTGCATCTCGGGCAGGTCACGGATGCCCTCCAGGTCGAACGCGTCGACGATTCGGCGATGATCTTCGGCATCGGCTTTGAGGATTTGCAACAGCGCTTGCACTTCGTCGCTGGCGTCGCCAACCAACGGCAAGTGACGCAGGAAGCCTCGGTGCGCAATGGTGCACAGGTCGGCGATGGCGGCCTGGGCATCGGTTGTTTTGCTTTGGCCGGGTCGCGCAGGCGTGGCGACGCAGAGCGGCAATAACAGCCACGCGGCGATGGCCACGGAGGCGCCGAGGGTCGTGCCGACGAATCCACCGATGGCACGATTGGCTCTGGCCATCGGGATTGCTTGTGGTTTGGTGCCGAATAGTCTGCTCGCGAGTAGTAGCGCGATGGTTGCGGCGATGGAGCTGGCGATCACCGGCGTCATCAGGCCGAGCGGCCAATACCAGTTCGCGTCCAAGGCAGCGCGTGCGGTGCCCCAAGCGGCAGCGGCAGCGATCGCATACAGCAAGATGCAGCGCAGCAAGCGCCGGCCACCGAAGCGGCGCCCGACGGCAGTTCCGGCTGCAATGAGCAGGACAGTCAACAGCAGCGCGCCTAGCTGTACGACGAGATCAAACACGTGGGGAGTCCAACATTTGGAGGGTAGCTACCGTAGCAGATCTACGGCGCTCAGCGTTGCTCGCTGACCTTCAACCACGAGTGCTGAATGGTCTCGTGCCCTTCATGCCACGTGCGGCTCTGGTAGCTACGCATCGCTGCCAACGCCTTCAGGGCCGGCTCGAGGTGCGTCCAGATGAGCGTGGCCTGGGCTGCGGGAATTTGTTCCGACTGCGAGGCCCAGCGCAACATGTGCATCGCATCGGTTCGCAGCAGCTCACTGAGTGCTGCGACGTTGATTGCTACAGCGCTGCTCGCTCCCTTGTCGTGATCGACAACGTCGTTGGTCGCGGGCTGTGCGTTCTTCATCAGCTGCTCGGCGTGCGCAGGCGTGAGGGCGAAGATCATCTTCTCGCCGTTGACCAAGACACACGGGGACAACCCTGCTGGCAACGAAAGGTCGTAGGCATACAGCGTGCCGTTCGCCGTTGTGCGAGCTTGTGGGGCAGGTAATTCGACCACTGGTCGGCCGCCCTGTTCGGCTGCCTTGACCAACATGTGATTGATGGCCGCTCGCGCGCGGTCGAAGGCGGTCGCAACTTGCGAACTGTTCTGCACGCGCCACATCAACGCTACCCGGGGCACCGCGAGGCCGTCGGCGAAGCCGGCGCTGGGACCGAGTTCGAGGTTGAAGGATTGGTCGAGCACCAGCATCGAATCATGTTCGTCGATCGCAGGTAGCAACACGTCCTGCATGATCGCATCGAGTTCCGCAACTTGCGGGCCGAACACCGAGCGCGCGATTTCGAACTCCTCGCGTGAAGACTCCGGCATCCCCGGCACGACGATGTCCTGGTAGTGGCGGAACATCACGCGCGTCCAATGCGAGAACCGCTTGTAGGAGGCTTGCGAAGGTTCGGCTCGCGATGCGTAGGCGAGCGTCGGGCTGAGGCCTGCGTGCGCAAGCAAGGTCAGTGGCTGCGAGCTGTCCGCGGTACTTTGGCGTCCATCGATGGTCAGCGTCTCGAGGCCTTCGTTGTGGTAGGTAACCGTCAGGTAGGGGGCTGCTGCCGTGATTGGGCCGGCGAGTTCGCTAATCAGGGCCCCCAGGTCTTCGAAGAACTTCGGGTGGTCCTCGGCCAGTCCCAGGAGCGGGCGCAGCAACGCGGCCATGTCTTTCCCGTCCATGTTTTCCCCACCTATGCCGCTCGGCGGGCGCAGGCCTGACGAAATGTAGGTCGTCAGCATGGGCGTGTCGGCGCGGGCACGGGCGCGGCGAAACACCGGTTGGCTGGCGAGCGTCGGTTCGGAGCCGAGATTGTTGAGGTGATCGGTTGTGTCGCTGATTGACAGCAGCAGGTAGTCGTCGCGCACGCCGAGCGCGATCGTGATCTGTTGGCCAGCAACCCATGCGACGAACGCGTCTCGGTCTTGCTTGGGAACTCCGGCCCTTCGTAGTTGCGGCTGCAGCGCTTCCGATGAGCCATTGGCGTCCGTGATCGTCCATGCCTCGAACCCCTCCGCGCTTTGGGCCTTTGCCACGATGCCGGGCAGTTGTTGCATGTAGGGCGCAACCCCCGACAAGAACTTCTTGGCGCGATCGGAGTCGGCTACCCGCATGCCGAAAACGATGGGGGGCATGCGCAGGCTTCGTCGGTGCGGCAGCATCGCCGCGATCATCGTGCTCTCCGAAGTTCGGGTTTGGCCCGTGGCTCCTTGCAGCGCCGCGCCGATCAAGATCTCGACATACGCTTCCGAGAGAGCCTTGGTGAAGGTTTCGAGTTCCTTGCCACCCGCGAGGAAGATCTCGCGTTCTGCGGCTTCGGCTCCGAGCGACAGCAGTTCCTGCAGCAAGGGAGTCTGTTCGATGACCTCGGTCAGCGGTTGCAGTGACTCTTCTAATTTGCTGAGTCCGACCATCACCAAGGGCAGCCGCGCCAGCGATTGCAGGGTGCGGCTGTCGAGCATGTCCTCAAGCAATCCGCCGAGGTCTTGCGCCGACGAGAAGTAGGCGTAGTCCGCGGGGAGCCAGGCGGCGGCACCGAACCGGTCGAGATTGCCAGGCGCGGCGTTCGGGGCAGCGCTGTGCGCGGCAGAACTGCCGTGTGCGCTGTCATTCCCCTGCGCCGTCTGGGTGGGTGCTGGCGCGGGCGCGTCGTGATTGCAGGCAGACAGCACCAGTAAGGCGCAGGCGGTGGTGATGATTCTCAGCACGTAGGTTCCCCAGGTGTAGCGGCGCAATCATCCCCAATGAACGTCGCGCGGGCTCACAGTAGCAGCCCGCGACGTTCGATGCGCTACGGCTTTAGCACGCGATCGAGGAACTCCCATCGGGTCTGGCTAGCGCCGCGACCGAGGCCGTGGCCGCCGTTTGGCCAGAAGCGGCTTTCGTAGGAGATGCCTGCCTTGTCGAGCTCCGCGATCAACTGGAACGCATTGTTCGGGTGCACATTGTCGTCGACCATGCCGTGCAGGATCAGCGCCTTGCCCTTCAGGTTCTTGGCGTAGGTCATCACGCGGCCGACGTCGTAGCCCTTTTTGTTGAGCTGTGGCGTGCTCATGTAGCGCTCGGTGTAGATCGTGTCGTAGTTGCGCCAGTCGGTGACGCCAGCGCCGATCGATGCGGCGGCGTAGACGTCGGGGAACTTGAAGATGCCCATCGCCGCCATGAAGCCACCGTACGAATGGCCGACAATGCCGACGCGTTTGCCGTCGATGTATGGACGTTTGGCAACCAGGCGCACTCCATCGGCGTGGTCCTGGATGTCGACGTCGCCGAGGCGAAGGTAGTTGGAACCGAGGAACTTCTTGCCGCGGTTGCCGGTGCCACGGTTGTTGATCTTGACGACGAAGTAGCCCTTGCGGCATTCGGCGCGCAATGTCGATACGTAGCGCGCCGAGATCTCATTCGAGCCCGGGCCGCCGTAGAGCGCGTTGATCATCGGGTAGCTCTTGCTCGGGTCGAAGTCCTTCGGCTTGTAGAGCACGCCGTAGACGTCAAACTGGTCGTCACTCGAACGGAACTTGAACATCTCGGCCAGGCCCTGGCCTTCCTTCTCGCCTTGCGCGAGCGCGATGGCGGCTGTGCCATCTTTGGCGTCAGCGAGATCGGCGTCAGAGAGATTTGTGCGGTAGAGGGTCGTGCTCGGTGGCGTGTTGACTTGCTCGTGGCGCGCAATGAGCCACTTGCCATCGGGCGACATCGAGAAGCTCGAGTGGTGTTGCTCGATCGAGGTCAAGCGACGTTGGCTTTTGCCGTCGAGGCTCGCGATGTGGTACTGCAGGAAGTACGGGTTGCTCTTCGAGCTGTAGGCCGTGAACCCGATCAGGCCCTTCTTTTCGTCTACGAACTGAATGCCAGCGGTCTGGAATGCGCCTTTGGTGACCGTGTTGTGCAGCTTGCCGTCGAGGTCGCGCAGTTCGTAGTGCGTGAAGCCGGACTTGTCGGTCGGCCACAGGAAGCGCTTCTGGTCGGCGAGGAAGCGCATCGGTGGCGAGTTGCTCTGCCACGTGTCCTGCTTCTCTTCGACGATCAAGCGGGTCGTGCCGGTGTTGACGTCGATCGCCAGCACCTTGAGGTGTTGCTGCAAGCGATCGGTCCAGTTGACCATGATCACGGAGCCGTCGGGAGACGCGCGCAGCCCGTAGAGGTACTCTTCTGAACTGCCGCCAACGTCCACGCCGACCGTGGTCTTGCTGGCGACGTCGTAGATCAGTAGCTCTGCAGCAGGGTTCTTGGCGCCTGCCTTTGGATAGAACTCCGGGTATTGCTTCGTGTTGATCTCGGACCAGCCGCGCAGCAAGTGGAACGGTTGCACACCGCGATCGTCGAAGCCATAGAAGATCAACTTCTTGCTGTCCGGCGTCCACCACATCGACTTGGTCTGGTTGAGTTCTTCGCCGTAGACCCAGCTAGCCGTGCCGAAGTGAACGTCCGCGTTGCCGCTGGTGGTCACGGCGACTTCGTCACCGGCGCCATTCTTGAGCACGACGTTCCAGTCCTTGTAATGGGCCTGCCACTTGCCATCCGGGGAGTCGACGCGCGTGTATTGGCGGCCGCGCGATGGCCGGCCGACGTACTTGCCCATGCTTGCGCCGCTGCTGTCCGCGCGGCGCGGTCGGCGCCCGGGGGTGCGACCCGTTGCACGCGGCGCGGCGGCGGCAGCCTCTTTGCGCGTCAGGGTGGCCAGGTCGAGTTCGTAGCGCTTGCCAGCGTTGTCGAACGAGACGGTCTTGCCATCTTCGCTCCAGGTGACGCGCGATACGACGCCTGGGCCGCTGGCCGATTGCGCCGGGCGGCGCTGCGCAGCTGCAGGGCTCGAGAGTAGGAGCGCTGCGAGGAGGGGCAGGCTGAGAGGAAGCAGTGCTTGCGAGAACGGTTTCATTTTGGATGCACGTTGCGGCAGATCGGGCGGAGTTCCGCCGATCGGGAGGTCGGGGATTCTAGGGAGACCGGCGTGGCCTGGCAGGGCTGTAGCTGGATTCCTGCGACGATGACATTCGCGTTGCATCGTCAGACGGCATCGTGGCGCCGCATCGTGACCTCGTTGCGTAGTCTGGTCCGCCTACGGTTCCCAGGCCTGCCCATGATTCGATTCCCGTCCGTCTTTTCTGCGCTGCTCTTGTGCGCCACCTTTGTTGGTGCCCAAGCGCCCGCTGCCACTGCGGCCGATGCCACGGCGCCCGCTGCCACTGCGGCCGATGATCGCACGGACCTGCGGGTTCTGTTTGTCGGGCAAGACCCCGCCGCGCTGAAGGTCATGTTCTCGAACATGGCCGTCGAGCGAACGCGCAAGCTCTACCGCGAGCGCACGCCTGCTTGGGAAGCGCTGCTGCGGTACCACTTCAAGAACGTCACCGTGGTCTATGGCGACGACTATCGCGTTGAGATGTCGGACGCCGCCGATGTCACGATCTTCGATGTTCCGCCGAAGGCCCTGAGCGAAGCGAAGCGCGGCACGGATCCGGTCACCGGCGAGCCGACCTATCAGGCGGCGACCTACCTGCCGAAATCGTTTGATCGACCGGCGATCATGATCGCTGCCAACGCACCGAGAATTGGCGAGCCGCTGGGCCTCAAACTCGACTGGCTTTGACTCTGCCTCGATGCCCATGCGCACGGGATGCGCATCCAACATGATGTTTTCCAGACTCCAAACCACGTAACCCCGACGATCGAGCCCCAGCCGACGCCAGATGTCTACAAGAAGGTAATTGCCAGCAAGACGATGCCGATGTGGCGTGTGCAGACGGAGGGCTACACCGAAGGCAACGATCAGCTGATCGGACTCGTATCGCGCGATGCTGGGTTCCTCGATTCGCCCGATACCGAATGGATCTCCAGCGGCGTCAACTCGAAGAACCCGGAGGCTGTCGCGATCGGCCGCCACGGCAACTTCTTCTTGTGGGGCTTTGCCGCGTCGCCGACGTTCTTGACCGAAGAGGCGAAGCTCGTGTTCGTCAACGCGGTGCACTACATCAAGCGCTTTGATCATCAGGCGCCGATTGCCCGCAAGCGGCAAGGCACGTCGTTGCGGTCATCGGTGATGTTCGCGATCGATAGCATCAGCGACGAGGGCTACGGCAGGCGTTTGCAAGCTCACAACCGATTCGTCGCGGCGGACGCGAGGCGCAACGACAAGGTCCGGGCGCGCATTGCTGCTGGCGAGAAGGTCTCGAAGTTCGAACGCCAGATGCTCGACCGAGCTGCTCCGAAGCCGCCGGGCCGATTCCAATACGTGCGTCGCTATTTCACGGATGAGCAGTGGCAGAAGGTGGCCGATGACAGGGACGCCATTCGCGCGGATCTACTTGCCAAGTTGCCGTTCTTGCGTCCGCAGGGTTGGTATGAAATGGTCGTCGACGAGGATCTCGTCAAGCTCGGAGTCGGCAACAACGACATTGCCATGTTGGACAAGGCGATCAAAACGTGGGCCGCTGGCGACAATGAGCAAGTCATGCGCGAATTGCTGATGCGCTACACGGACCAATCGTTCGCAACGGTGGGTGAGTGGCGCAACTGGCTGGCGAGCAATCGTGCGCGGCTGTTCTACACCGAAGCGGGCGGCTTCAAGTGGTTGGTCAATACTCTTGGCGATGCGACTGCTGCGACTGGCGATCGCCACACAGCCAAGCGGCCAGCCATCGGCGCGGCCGTCGAAAAGCTCGCTGGGCCAAGTCAGCTTGCCGCAGTGGCGCCGATGGCTGTGCCAACCGCGCAGAACCCGGTTGCCGCGCGCCTGCGCATCGAAGCGCAAGCGGATGGCAGCCACGCGGTCGTGGTCGACGTGACGATCTTTGCTGGTTGGCACGCATACGATGCATTGCCGGCCGGTTCGCCATACACCGCGATGGTGCCGACGCTCGTGTTGCCCAAGGGAATGCAACGAGTCGGTGAGTGGACGCGGCCATCTGGTGACGCATACCACGCCGACCCGAACGTGACGGTGTACGAAGGCAAGCTGTCGTTCCGGTGCACGGTGCGTGGTGGCACCGCAAAGGATCTGCAGAAGGTCGTTTGCGAACTCGGCTTCCAGGTTTGTGACGAGAGCATGTGCCAGGCGCCGACGACCATCGAGTTGACGCCCGTGCCTGAGAAGTTGAAGTCGACGTTCTCCATCAGCCGCTAGCCGGTTACGCCGGCTGGCTGCGCCACTATGCCGCGATATGCAGTGCAATCTGAAGGTGTTGTCGTTGGCAGCTCTCGGCGTTCTCTTGACCGTCGTGGCGTGTCGATCGCAGCTGGAGGGGGCGCAACTGGAGAGGGCGCAGCTGGATGAAGCGTCGGCCAGGGCCGCGGGCAATGCTGCGTCTGAGCCCGCCGGCAATCCCGCGGGGCATCATGCTGTTGGCAGTCATGCCGTGGGCAGTGCGGTTGCGCCGGTGGTTGCAGCTCCCACGATTGCAGTCCCCCCGATTGTATGGGCGTTCGATCCAGTTGCGGCCATGGCGCTGCCCCAGCCTGCCACCGGCAGCGTGCACGTCGGACGCCTGATCAGCATCTACGGCCTGGCTGCCGACAGCGACAAGCCAACGCTTTACGCCAGCAATGTCTTCGTCGCCCCTCGCTGGCGAGCACACATTGGCAGCGACGGAGAGCTGTTGCCGTGCAATCCCGACTCGATGCAGAAGCGCATCCTGATCCGCGCGCCGATTGCCTCGCCTGCGTTCGAGCAAGTCGTTCGCCGCATGGTGGCGCCCGCCCTGGTGTTGCAGGGCTCGATGCCGCGCAACGCCGCGCTGCGGATCACCTTCGCCGATGAGGCTGCTGCCGAGCGGGCAATCGTTGCGGGCACCATCCAGTTGTCGGTCACGGGAGTGGCGAATGCCTATCGGGTCCAGTTGCTAGCCGCGGGCCGCAGTGTGCTGGTGCTTCCAGGAGTTGCGGGCACCGACGCCATGCTGCTTGGCGGAGACGATCAGCGTTCGCTGCCCGCTGCAAAGATGAGTTTGCGCATTGCTACGACAAGAACCGCAGTCGACGCTGCACAAGATGTTGCCAATGACGATGCGGTTCGCTGCGAGTTTGAGGCGAGTGGTTGGCTGCCCGATGCCGAGCCACTGCGTATCGTCGGCAGCATGGATGTGTGGTTGGAGCGGGTTGGCAAAGTGCGATCCGGCCGCCGCATGTTGACGTTGTTCATGGGGGATGTGCAGCACGCCTTGGATCGCGGCGACATGCTGCGCATCCATCATCCGGAAACGAAGTTGCCGATCGTGGCGCTGGAAGTGCTCGAGGATGTGGTCTCGCCAGCTGGCCAACCAAAGCGCGTGCATGTCCGGGTGCATGCGACCCTTGGTGAGCGCGACGAGGACTGGTTGGAATCGATCGACCCAAGCAACCGTGCCGACTTTCCGCACGACTCAGACGTGACGCGGCGGGCATTCCTGCGCCAGCACGCGCCGAAGGTGACGATCCGCGCGCTCTACGAGCCACAAGAAGGCGATCATGCGAGCAACTTCGTGCGGGTCTCGTCGCAAGTTGTGCACGACACCGATGGCAACCGCAAGAACATCGCTCCGGACGCGAACTACGAACTCCAGTTCAGCCAGCCCGTCGATTGCGCAACGCTGCGGCATGTGCAGTTGGTCACGTTTGCCAAGGAGCTCGTCGTGCCTCACCGTGCCTTCGAGCGCACCGAAAGCACGTTCTCCTTTGCGCCGCCGCTTGGATTGCCGGTGAATGCAGCAACCCGCGCTGCCATCCGCAACCGCCAACAGGATCCCGCTCGCGCTTGGCGGCCAAACTTCGTGTTGGAGGTTGCTGCTGGCGAGTCTGGTGTGCGTTCGGTTGGCGGCAGTCGCTTGCTGGAGGAGTTTTCGTTCGGGTTCTCGTTGAACCCGGCCGCCCCGGACAACATTGTCGGTTGGCGCGTGTTCTAGTGTGCCGGGATCAGAAGTCGAGGTCAGAAGTCGAGGTTGGGAGGCGGGCAAGACTGCTCTGCACCGAGCGCTCTCCGAAGCGCCGGGTAGATGCGCGCACCGAGGACGTTGACCGCCAGTTCGGCGAATGCCTTGTCGCCATACACCTGCCGGAGCCGCGTCACGCAATCGGCGTCCGCGTTCTCTCCCTTTACGACTTGCGATGCGTAGTCGTAGACGGTCCGTAGGGGAAGGGGCAGCTGATCCGGTGCTTCCAGAACCTGCCGTAGAAGATCTCGGTCGACTCCGGCCTCGGCCGCGAGGCGCAGGTTGAGCTGGGTGCATTGACCGCAGTCGTCTGCGCGAAGTGCGCTGAGGATTCCGACGTAGTGGGCGTCGATCGGCAGATCAACGCGGTGCTCGGCCATGCCCATTCCCGCGGCAAACGAATGGTAGGCAGCGGGCGATAGCTCGAGCAACGCCTCCATGTAGCCGACGTCGTATTTGTACTTCGTGCTGAAGTCTTGCAGCCAGGCATGGGTTTGGGCAATGGCCGTCTGGTCGAGGTCCTCTTGCTGCCCTGCGTGTTCGTCACGCGTGGTCGAGCATGCCGCTGCCAGCAGCAGAAAAACGAGAAGGGCGCGGTTGAGGAAGAGCTTCACGGCCGTGATTCTTGCGTCTGTAGCGTGTCAGGCCAACCCGTAGTGGAAATCCGCTTTCCATCCGTTGTCTGGCGGAGGAAGGCGACATCCAGGTCGCTCGACGACGCTCACGCCATTCCTGCAAGAATGCAGAGTTGGCTGGTGGTGGACGGCGTCCCGCAGTGAAGCGCCCACAGTGAAGTCCTGCAGTGAAGTCCTGCAGGGATGCGAGAGTGCCTACACTTCCCAAAGGCCGAACTTCCCAAAGGCCTACTCCCCAATGGGAAGTAAGGATGAAATGGTGGGCCGTACTGGATTCGAACCAGTGACTTCGACGATGTGAACATCGCACTCTACCAACTGAGTTAACGGCCCAAGCTCGACACCCGAAGGTCTCGACGGCGGGAGACTACCTAGCGGAAGCCTTGCCCGCAAGCAGGACTTCCAGTCGCCCCGGTGGCGGGCCCTGCTCGGCTTGCTAGCTGATCGATGGCGGAAAGGCGCCGTAGAAGGCTGTTTGCAGGGTCAGCGTCGTCGCCTCGCGGCCGGCCTGGGCGAACGCGTGCACCATGGCGCGAGCAATTTCGGGAACGCGACCCTGAACGGTTGTGAATGCAATCAGGCCGGGGCCGTGGCCGCAGATCGTCGCGCCGGCGGCTCCGGCGGAGACGGCGCCAGCCAGGGCCTCGTCGAGACCGGGGACCAGGCGGCGGCGGTAGGGGAGGTGGACCTCGTCCTGCAAGCACTGACGCAGGAGGCTCTCGTCCGCTTGTTCGAGTGCGCGCAGGACCCCGTAGGTGCGGCCGATGCTACGACGGATCGCTGCGTGCGGCAGCGTCGGCGGCAGCACGCGTTTGGTATCGGCGGTGCCCATCTGCACGTCGGGCAGTGCGATGACGTAGTGCCAGTCTTCGTGAACGGTCAGCGACAGCGGTTGGTGACGCAGTTCCGGTTCGTTCGGCAGCGAGAGTTGGGTGGTGACCGTCAGGCCGCCGAGCAGGGCTGCCGCGCCATGCGCTGGGTCGCCACCGAGGCACACCAAAGCATCGAGCGCGGCGGCGGTTGCTGGCTTTTTCTTGGCGAGGCGAATGGCGATGCCGAGGCCTGCGGCGTAGCCGGCCGAGATCGTGCCCATGCCGGTGCCGCGCGGGATCGTGCCTTCGACCGTGATCGACAGACCTCTGGCGAGCGACACGGAAAACCGTTCGGCGCCGAGGCGAAGGCCGCGGATCACTGGATCGTGGCGGTAGTCTTCGAGATGGGCCGACGGGTCGTCGCGACGTTCGATCTTCAGCTCGCCATCGGTACGCGGTTCGACCGTGATGCCGAGCGGCAGGTCGAGCGCGAGCCCGACGACGCCGTAGCCCGGGCCGAGATTGGCCGCGCTGGCGGGCACGTGGAAGGTGATGGGAGCGGGCTTCGCCACAGAGTCTCTATCGGTTGTTGGGTGCCCGAAGTTCTGCAGTTACGGGCTTATTGGGGCCCCAGCGGTGTGCGCCCCGGTGTGCGCCTCGGTGAGCGCCCGGGTGTCGCCGCGCTCTGCGCGCGGGCTGTGTCACGTGTGCGCCACAAGCTGCGGGTGCTGCCGGCAAGGGTAGTGACGCAACCCGCTACGGATGAAGCACGATCTTTGCCGGCTTGCCGTTCCGGTCGATGATCACCATGACTTCGGTCTTGTTGGCCGCCGCGTCGCGCATCGCCGCCAGCATGTCGCGGGCATTCTCAACGTCGGTGCCGTCGATGTTGGTGATCTTGTCGCCGGCCTGCAGGCCACCCTTGGCCGCGATGCTGCCCGCGCTGATCGTCTTGATGGCGCCGTTGTCGAGTTCGACCCCGAGCCAGGTTTCGAACACCAGTTGGGCGTCGACGCGGCCGCGTCCGCCTGGCGCTGCCCGTTCGACACCCTTGCGCGACAGTTTGTGGTCGAGGTTGGCGACGCCTGCGGCGATGACGGCGAACACCGTTGCGTTGTGGCGCTGAAACTCCGGCTCGACGATCGAGTAGGTATCCCATTGCGAGTGCCAGCCGCGGCCGTAAGGCACGTGGCCCTTGAGGCTCCAACTAAACGCCGGTACGCCAACGGCTGCGAACGACGCGTGGTCGCTACCGCCGCCGGCGGGCTTCATGATCTTGCGCGGCTTGACCTGGAAGATCGCGCCTTCGTGGTCCGCTTGCGGCGGCTTCATCAGTTCGACGATTGGCGCGATGATGCCGGCGAAGTCGTCCGCGTGCGACTGGGCGATCGTCAACGCGTGCGCCCAGTTGGTGCCGGCGTCGTGGTTGAATACGGCCGACACTTTGTGCATCGCGGTGCGGTTCTTGACCACGTAGCCGCGGGAGCCGAGCAGACCTTGTTCTTCGCCACCCCAGAGCATGAAGCGGATCGTGCGCTTCGGTTTGAAGCCGGTCGAGGTCAGGATCCGGGCAGCTTCGAGCGTCGAGCACGTGCCAGTGCCGTTGTCGGTCGCGCCGGTCGCTTGGTGCCAACTGTCGAGGTGCGCGCAGATGATGACGTATTCGTCGGGGTATTCGCTGCCAACGAGGTCGGCGATGACGTTGTTGAGCACGATCGGTCCCTTGCGGAATCGGTTGCGCAACTCAAACTCAATGACCACCGGGTCGTCGCCGGCGAGTGCCTCTTCGATAGCTTTGCATTGGTCATCGCGAACGACCGCTTGCGCCCAGCGCTGGCGATCTTCGTAAGGCACCAAGCCGCCGTTGCGCACCCCAAACACCCGGATCTGGTTTTCGTAGGATCTACTGTTCCAGCGCGTGCTCGTCGCCGATTGCACGATGCCGTGAACCGCCTCCTGGTCGAGCAGGTTGCGCACATCGTCGGCTATCTCGCCGCGCGGCATGGCGCCATACAGCCACAGCTTTTCGTCTGCGACCGCGCGCTTCATCAGCGCATCGATCTCGCTTGCATTCTTTGGCATCGCGACCAACGTGCCGCGTTCGATGCCGTGCGTGCCACCGGTCCACGCCGGGCAGGCGACTTGTAGTTCGAGTTCGATCGGGGCAATCACGCGCCCCATCCACTGCTCGCGATCCCAGCCCGTCTTCCATTCGCCCCATTGATCAAGGCGCGCTTCAAGGCCCATGCCGCGGAACTGTTCGACGGCCCAGTCGGCGGCTCGATCGAACGCGCGCGAACCGGTCAGGCGGCTACCGATGTCGTGGGTCAGTTCGTCTTCGAACTGCATCACGGCGCTGTTGTTGGTGCCTTCCTTGATGATGCGGCGGGCGATCTGGTCTTGGGAGTTCGCGTCCTGGGCGAACAGCGCCGTGCAGGCGGTCGCGGCCAGGGTGGCGCGGAGTACGATGCGCGAGATGGGAGTCATAGGGCAGCAACATACGAGTGGGGCTGCCTGCGGGGGGAGCGGTTCTTGGTAACAGGCGCGCATCGCGGCGTTGCTGGTGCCCGAAGTTGGTCAAACGCGGAGTGTTCAGCCGGCCACGAGATGGGAATACGTCAGGCCGAGACCCACCAAGAACCACCAAGCGACGGCTACCAGGCTTGCGACAGCGGTGATTTCATTGGGGCGAATCGGATGCAGTGATGCGACGAGCAATACGGCGGTGCCGTGCACACCCATCCGGAGCCAGCTGTAGTCGGCGAATGCCATTGGCTCAGCGAACGGGCCGGCCATGGAATACAGCAGCGCGACCGGATCATCGTGAGTGGTTGCCATGACGGCGCAAAGCGTCAGGCCAACGAACGCGGCTGCGCCGACGACGGCCGATCGCTCGAGCCAACGTGGCAGCCTGACCGTGGACTTGCAGTCTAGCGGGGACGCTGGTGCTGGCTTCACGCGCGCGAGGATGCGCGGGCAGAAGACCAGCGCGGCGACTACTGCCAGCAGCAACCAGAGGCTCGCGGTCCAGAAGGTCATGGTGTGTAGAGGTGCGGCTCAGGGAAGGTATGAGGCATTGGCGCTGGTGGGGTTGGTCATTCTCGATGCATCCATGAGAACACGGTGTCAGCATAGGGGCGAGCTGACCGTGTCGTTGACATGATCAGCGTGTGTCCGCGGAAGTTGCCCGCCTGCACGCCGTCGAACCCCGCGATGCCCATGCTCGCCCGATGTACGCTTCTGCTCACACTGTCGGTTTCGATTTCGGCCCAACAGAGCACCGGTAAGCAGCCGAAGTTCGTGCTGCCCGCTGGTGTCTACGCGCTCGACGAGCTGGTCGAACGCGTTGTGCAGGCGCGCGGGACCCCGATTCGCATCGATGAGCAGACTCGCAGCATGCTGCATGACCACCGCATCGTGCTGCATCACGAACTGCAATTGCCGCCGCGCGGGTTCGCAGACGTCGTGGCTACGTTGCTCGTGCAGCAGGGGGTAGCCCTGGTTCGTGAGGGCGAGACTGGCAACTTGCAGGCTGTGAACATGGCTGAGCACGGCAGCGAGTTTGCGTCGTTCGCCAAGTCGCAAACGGTGGCGGAAGTGCTGGCGCATCCGCATCGAGCCTCGTGTGTCACCACGCTGGTTGGAACTGGCGAGGTAAAGCCCGCGCTGGCGCGCAACTTCGTGCGACCCTTCATGGGGATGTCGACGGATCGGTGGAACCTGCAAACCGCAGTGGAAGATGGCAAGGTCCGTCTGACTGGGTTGACCGATCAGGTCGCGTTTGGAATTGCGCTGCTACATCGGCTATGCGATCAAGCCGGCGCCAACATGCCATCGCTGCCCGACTGGGATGAGGGCGATGCGGCGCTGCACAGCTGGCCGGGTGGGCGCCTCCCGCGATCGAAGTTGTTTGCGCTGGCTGCTGTCGAACTAGGTTGCAACCTGGTGCTCGTTGACGAGCCAAGCAAGGATCCATCGATCGACCTCGGCAAACCGGCGCAGTTGCGCGCATCGGATTGGTTTGTCCGACTCTGCGAAGCACTGCGCGGCGAAGACATGCTGCTGCTTCCGGTCGTTACCGAGCATCGCGTGTTCCAACTCTTCGACGGTAACGAATCTGGCCAGCAACCGCCGGCGTGGCACGCTCAGTTCATGACGCCCGAAGATGCGTTGGCGCGCAAGCACCTGCTGTTTGTCTCGGTTCTGATCCGTCCGTCCGTTAGTTCGCCTGATGCAGCGAACGCCCTGATGCCCAACAGGAAGGGCCTCTCCGTCGCTTCGATGGGGCCCAATCACCTCATGATCACCGGCCCGCGTGACTACGTCGCCGAAGCACTGAAGATCGTCCGAGCGCTGTAGTGCTAGTACCGTGCCCAGGCACAGAAGTAACTCGTTCGCGCCCGAGGGCGCGAACGAGTTACTTCTGTGCCTGGGCACGGTACCGACGGGGATTCGGCTTGAGACGTGGGGCGACGTGCATAAGGTCTTGACGCCCCAAACATGAGCGCTGCCATTCCTCCCAAGATCTCCGGTTGGGACGAGGACTACCTCGCCAACACGAAGGACGTCGTCAGCGTTCTGGACGGGCAACTTCGGATCAAGTGGACGAACCAGCGGTGGCTGGAGTTTGCCGCGGCGAACGATGGGCTGCCGGCGGTGCGGGATACCTGGTCAGCTGGCGCCAAATACACGTCGGCGATCTCGAAGCCGCTGCGGTCATTCTACGAGCAGCGCTTGCAGCGTTGTCTCGACCGTCAGGAAGTGTGGAGTCACGACTACGAGTGTTCCAGTCCGGGCCACTTCCGCAGCTTCCACCAGGTGGTCTATCCGGTTGCGTGCGGTTGGCTGGTCATCGCGAACTCGCTCGTCGTCGAGCGCGAACACGACGCGGCGTTCGCGGCAGGGCAGGCGTATCGCAGCGAACAAGGCATGCTGCGGCAGTGCATGCATTGCCGCCGCTTTTGCCATGCAGCAGAGAATCGCTGGGACTGGGTGCCGGAGTATGTGGCGAAGCTGCCGCCCGATACGAGCCACTCCTTGTGTGGCTCGTGTTCCGGATTCTACTACCCGGACGAGCCGGGGACTTGAGCCGCCTGCCGACAGTGGCTTGTCGACTACGAACCGAACGTGATGCCCTGCGCCAGCGGCAGGCTCGTGCCCCAGTTGACCGTGGTTGTCTGACGTCGCATGTAGACCTTCCAGCTGTCTGAGCCGGATTCGCGACCGCCGCCAGTTTCCTTCTCGCCGCCGAACGCGCCGCCAATCTCCGCACCACTGGTGCCGATGTTGATGTTGGCGATGCCGCAGTCACTGCCAGTCGCCGAAGCGAAGCGTTCTGCCGAGCGCACGTTGCTGGTGAAGATGGCGCTGCTCAGGCCTTGCGGCACATCGTTGTTGAGGGCGATCGCTTCGTCGAGCGAGCGGATCGGGATGATGTAGAGAATCGGTGCGAACGTCTCTTGCTTGCAGATCGGCAGCGTCTTCGGGCAACGGATGATCGTCGGTTGCACATAGGCGCCACCTTGGATTGCCGTGCCAACGCGCGCGCGTTTGCCGCCTTGCACGACCTTGCCGCCTTGCTTCTTGGCTTCGGCGATGGCCGCTTGGAAGGCAACTGCGGACGCATCGTCGACTAGTGGACCGACCAGGGTCTTCGCATCGAACGGGTTGCCGATCTTGCAGGTCTTGTAGGCCTTGACCAGGCGCGCTTGCAGCTTGTCGGCGATCTTGTGGTGCACGAGCACGCGACGCGTCGTCGTGCAGCGTTGGCCAGCGGTGCCGACGGCGCCGAAGACGATGCCGCGCACGGCGAGGTCCAAGTCGGCGTCATCCATGATGATCATCGCGTTGTTGCCGCCGAGCTCAAGCAGCGAACGACCGAAGCGTTGTGCGACGCGCGGGCCGACGATGCGACCCATGCGGGTCGAGCCGGTGGCCGAGATCAGCGGCACCTTCGGATCGTCAAGCAGCGCACTGCCAACGGTCAGGTCCGGGCCGATGACGCAGCTGACGAGCGGCGCCCATTCCTTGCCGAGCACCTTGGCCGCGATGTTGGTCATCGCGATCGCGCTCAGCGGCGTCTTGAGCGACGGCTTCCAGATGTTGGCGTTGCCGCAGGCCAGCGCGAGCATCGAGTTCCAGGCCCAGACGGCGACCGGGAAGTTGAACGCCGAGATGATGCCGATCGTGCCGAGCGGCTGCCAGGTCTCGCGCATGTGGTGTTGGTCGCGCTCGCTCTGGATCGTCAGCCCGTAGAGCTGGCGCGACAGGCCAACTGCGAAGTCGGCGATGTCGATGCACTCCTGCACTTCCCCGAGGCCTTCCTGAACAATCTTGCCGGCTTCGAGCGTGACCAGCTTGCCGAGCAGCTCTTTGTGCTCGCGGAACGCGTTGCCAATCTGGCGAACGTATTCGCCGCGCTGCGGGGCGGGCAGCGCGCGCCAGCGAAGGAAGGTCTCGTGGGCCTTCTTGCTGATCGCCGCGTAGTCGGCAGGTGTGGCCATGCGGACCTTGCCGCAAACCTTGCCGTCGACTGGTGAGCGCACTTCGAGCAGTTCGCCCTTGGTCTTGCGCCAGCTGCCGTCGAACGCGCCGCTGTGGATCTTGTTGATGCCGAGCTTCTTCAGGAAAGTGGTGTTCATTCGAACTCCACTTTCCACGCCCGGTGGGCCGGACGCAAGCTTACTAGTTGCGGCGACGGCTGCGGCCACGGCCGCGGCGACTGTGGCTGCGGTTGCGATTGCGCTTTGGAGCCGAGTAGCTCGGGCCGCTGGTCGTCGTTTGCGTGCTGCTGGACGGGGCCGATTGCCAGTTCAGGTTGTTGTTGGCGCGGTCCAAAGCGTCCTTGAGCTTGCGCTGGGCTTCGCGGGCCGGGCCACTGCAGGACGGCGTGAACGGGTTGGCGCAAAGGCTGACGACCGCTTGCTGCATCAGCTGCTCGATCGTCAGGAGGCCGAGGCACGGATCGTTGATGACGCAGTTGGAGTCGACGTAGCCGACCACCACGTTGTTGTGCATGGCGACGAGTTGGGCCGAGAGCATGTAAGCCATGTTCCAGCTATTGGCGCGGCGCAGCCAGGTGCTGTATTGGCAGATGTTGGCCGGGCAGACGTATTGGCCGCATTGGTTGACGATGCACAGAGCGGGCAGCATCGGCAGGATGTTGAACTGCTGGACCAGGGCGCGGCCGTGGCGGTTGCGCCAGTAGCCGATGGTGCGGGCGTTGCAGTTCATGCTCGACTGAGCAACCCCGAAGTCACCGCCAGCCTTGTTGGCGCAGGCGCAGGACTCGATCGCGTTGCTGCTCGAGGTCGTGGCGGTGTAGCCCGACTGCAGGACCAGCTCGACGGTGAAGCTACCGGCGCCGACGTTCTCGAAGCAGTATTCGCCAGCGGCGTCGGTCGTGGCCGTGATCGTGGTCGCGCCATCGACCAGGTTGACTTGCCAGCCGGAAAGCCCTTCTTCGCCAGCTTCTTGGCTGCCGTTGGAATTGGCATCGTTGAAGACGAGGCCCTTGAGGTCACTGCCCGAGCCGTCGCCGACGGTGAAGCTGTGGTAGGAACGAACCGCGCAGCCGCCCGTCAATGGGTTGATGCCACCGGCGAGCAGGTAGGGGTTCTCCGGGCCATTGGCCAGATCCCAGACGTCGCCATACCAGGCCTTGAAGCGGCACTGCGAGAATTGCGAAGCGCGGAAGGGGTTGAGCAGCATGCTCTGGCCGGCTCCGTTGAGGCCGGCGCCGAGCGTGATGGCGCTGGGGTCACTCGAGAAGGGAAAGGACAGCGTCAGCACGCCGGCGTTGTTGTCAACGTGCACGAAGCGGTCCATCGAGTCGTTCTCGGAGACGACTTCGTCCATGCCATCGATCGGCGTGTCCGTGACGTGCACGTAGTAGGTGCCGGTCGGCAGGTTCGGATCGAACGCGAGGAAGACCTCTTCGGTCGCGACCTGGAAGGACGGCTCGTTGATCGTGGTGTCGAACAGCACGGGCAACTCGTTGCCGGCGACGTCGACGATGTGGATCGGGTAGGTGTTATCCGAGCAGAATTGGGCCGAGGCCGTGGAGGCAAAAAGGGCCGTGGCGGCGAGTGCGAAGAGTCGGTTGCTCATAGAGTGATTCAGCAGGTCAGATTCGAAGGTCTTCGGGGTCGGGCGCGGTCCAGTCGTGCCTGATTCTTCCCCCGAAAGAACGTAGCCCGAGGAATGACGTTGGAGCGGATAGTGCTTTCGGAGGGGCCTATGGGTGGTTTGGAGGCCTCGGTGCCATTGAGGGTTGGGCTGTCCCGGTCCGAGACTGGACTCAAAGCTTTTTGTTGTCGACCACCTCGGGTACCACGGTGTTCGTGCTCGAACAGGTTCTGCTCGAACTGGCGCTGTTGTTCGCCTTGTGCGTTGCCGTGGCGGTCACGTTCCATCGATTGCGGTTGCCGCCAATCGTCGGTTTCTTGGTGGCCGGTGTCTTCGTAGGCCCTCATGCCATCGGTCTCGTGCAGCACGAGGAGTTGGTTCGAGAGCTGGCCGAAGTTGGCATCATCGTGATGCTGTTTGCCGTGGGCCTCGAAGTGCCGCTGAGCCAACTCCGTCGCTTGCGGCGCGCGATTCTGCTCGGGGGCTTCGTGCAGATCCTCGGTACGGTTGCCGTCACCGCGGTGGTCTGCTCGTGGATCGGCATGAGTTGGCCGGAGGCCGTGTTCTTGGGCTTCTTGTTGAGCCTGTCGAGTACGGCCGCGTCGACCAAGATGCTGATCGATCACGGCGAACTGGGTGCGCCGCACGGTCGCACCGTGCTCGGCATCGCTGTGGCGCAGGACCTTGCCGTAGTGCCGATGATCGTACTGATCCCGGTCCTAGGCAGCCTCCGCGATCCGCTGGTCGTGCCGCTGACTGATCCGTTGTTGGACACCGGCGTCGCATCGCCGCTCAGCGCCTTCGCCAACTTTGGCGTGCTGGCGATCGTGGTCGTGCTCGCCAAGGTGCTGGTCAAGCCGTTGGTGTCGTTGGTCTGCGCCACGCGCAATCGCGAGCTGTTCGTGCTGTTCTTGGCTACTTGGTGCCTGAGTCTGGCGGTGGTGACCGCACATCTAGGCATGTCGTTGGCGCTCGGTGCGTTCTTGGCCGGCATCATGTTGGCCGACTCTGATCACCACAGTCAGGCGGCCTCGGAGACCGAACCGTTTCGCGATGCGTTCGCGAGCTTGTTCTTCGTGTCGATCGGCATGCTGTTTGACTGGCGCACGATTGCCGAGGCACCGGGAACGGTCGTCGCAATCGTCTGTGCTGTGGTTGGCGGCAAGGCCCTGATCATTGTGTTCGCGGCCCGATTGTTGGGGCAGCCATTCTGGGTGCGCATTCGCGCGGCGCTGACGTTGGCACAAGTGGGTGAGTTCTCGTTTGTGTTGGTGCAACTCGGCAACCAATCGAAGCTGCTGCCCGAATCGGCGGAGTCGTTGTTCGTCGTTGCCGCCGTGGTTTCGATCGCTGCGACGCCAATGCTCTACGGTTTGGGTCGCCGCCTGGCGCTGCGGGCGCGCGACACTGGGCTGCATCGCGCCGGCCGCGTCAACGCCCGCAAGAGTGACGGCGAGCGCCAGAACCACGCGATCGTGGTCGGCTACGGCCCGACGGGTCGCACCGTGGCGGCCGGGCTGGAAGCGGCCGGCATCCCGTTCGTGGTTGCCGAGATGAACGCTGCCACAGTCAAGACCGAGAAGGAGCGCGGCGTGCCAATTGTGCTCGCGGATGCGACGCGCATGTCGGTGCTCAACAGTCTTGGCGTGGCGCGCGCCCAGTTGGTGGTCTTGGCCATCAATGATGGCGCGGCAACGCGGCGGGTCGCGCAGTTGGTCAGCCAGCAAGCGCCGCAAGCGCACATCCTGGCGCGCGCCCAATTCAACAACGACATCGCGCCGTTGCAGCGCAGCGGTGCCCACGAAGTCGTGCCGCAAGAACTCGAAGCGTCGGTCGAAATCCTGGTGCGCGTGTTGCGCCGCTTCTTGGTTGCCGACGATGAGATCGGCCGTCGGGTCAAGGCGGTGCGCCTCGAAGCAGGCGGGGTCGAGCGCGCGTCGCCGGTGGCGCCAGTCGAAGCCAGTGAAATTGCCGAGTTTGTGCCGGGCCTCGGGTTCGCGGTGCGCCGCGTTGCAGTGGGCGCGCCGGTCGATGGCAAAGCCTTGAAGGACGCGGCGGTGCGGCGCCATACTGGCTGCACGGTGGTCGCCGTTCGTCGCGGTGAAAAGAACCTGACGACGATCGACCAGGATACTGTGCTCGAAGCCGGCGATACCGTGGTGGTGATTGGGCCACAACTGCGTCTGCTTGATGCGGCGGCGATGTTCGTCGAACCTGCAGTGACCGACTCGCCACCGCCAACGCCTTCGCCTCCTCAACCCGTGAACGAATGAAGCCCAACTACCGATTGCTCGCCGTGCTCTGCATGGCGTTGAGCGTGCCGTTCATCTACTACCTGGCGAACCGCAACGAGGCGACGCCGACGGTTCGGGTCGCGACGTTCAACTTGGCACTTCATCGCAAAGCCGAAGGCGAGTTGCTGGCAGAGTTGCGCGGTGGCGCCAGCAAACCGGCCAAGCAATTGGCCGAGATCATCCAGCGTCACCAGATTGATGTGCTCCTGCTCAACGAGCTGGATCGCGACAAGGCGGCGGAAGCGGCCGAGGTGTTCGCGCGCGAATACCTGGCGGTGTCGCAGAACGGTGCGGCGCCGATCGACTATGCCTTTTCGTTTTGCGGTCCGGTCAACACCGGCGAACCATCGGGCAAGGATCTCAACGGCGACGGCAAGGTCGAGGGGCCGCAGGATGCGTTCGGATACGGCGAGTTTCCGGGGCAATACGGGATGGCGGTGCTGTCGCGCTACCCGATCCTGAAGGACCGCGTGCGAACGTTCCAAAAACTCAAGTGGAGTGCGATGCCGAATGCGCTGCGCCCTGAGGGTTATTACGCGGATGACGTGTGGCAGCATCTGCGGCTGTCGTCGAAGAGCCATTGGGATGTTCCGATTGGCATCGGCAGCCGCAAGGACGGCTTTGTGCTGCACGCGTTGTGCAGCCACCCGACGCCGCCGTCCTTCGATGGACCGGAGGATCGCAATGGCTGTCGCAACCACGACGAGATCCGGTTCTGGGTCGATTATCTGACGCCAGAGGCTTCCAGCTGGATCGTGGATGATGCCGGCGTGGCGGGCGGGCTAGCTGCGGCCGCTAGATTCCTCGTGATGGGGGACCTCAATTGCGATCCCGTCGATGGGGATTCACGCCGGGATGCGATCCGGGCGTTGATTGACCACCAACTGGTGCAGGATGTCGAGCCGCGCAGCGAGGGTGGCGTCGAGCAGAAGCTCAGGCAGTTCGGCGCCAACATGACGCAGCAAGGCGACCCCGGCTTGGATACCGGCGACTTTGATGACACGGTCGGCGAAGGCCCTGGCAACCTGCGTGTCGACTACGTGCTGCCCGCGAAGAGTCTGAAGGTGCTCGCTGCTGGCGTGCACTGGCCGAAATCCCACCAACCGCGGTTGCAACTTGCGGAAGTATCCGACCACCGGCTGGTCTGGGTCGAGCTGGCTGCGAAGTAGTCGTTGCGTCTGGGACGGCGCGCTGGCTCTTTGGTTGCGTTGATGCTGGCGCAGCCGGCATCCGTTGCCGCCAGACATCGAGGAATCAGAACCTTCCACGTAGTTGCGATAACCGAGTGCCTAGAATGTCACCGGTGCTTGGCAACAAGCTCCAGTCAGCGTGAACTCCAATCCGATTGCGTTTGTCCGAGCTTCTGTTTGGCCCAGGCGCCAAAGTTGCGGCACCACAGACCAGTTCTTGGCATCCCTCATCCGCTAGCGCCTTGATCGACATCATCCTGTTCGGATTGTTCGCCGCGACCCTTCTTGGGATTGCGCGGTTTCACAAGTATGCGCTCCAGATCTCGCTATCTGGATTGCTTGCCGTGCTCGTGGTGAAGTTGACGCTGGACGGCTCCTTCACGCTGCATGCGCACTTCATCGGCAGCGAGCACCATCACGGCGAGTGGCGGATCTTGGTCAACCTCGCCGGGCTCTTGCTTGGCTTCGCGATCCTGGCGGACTACTTCGAGCGAAGTGGCATGCCCGAAAAGCTGACCGAGCTGCTGCCTGGCGGCAAGAAGGGAGCGTTCGCGCTGCTGGTGTTGATTGCGGTCTTGTCGGCCTTGCTCGACAACATTGCCGCGGCGTTGATCGGTGGCGCTGCTGCGATCACGTTGTTCCAGCGCAAGGTGCATATCGGCTATCTGGCAGCGATGGTGGCGGCATCCAATGCGGGCGGTGCCGGCTCAGTCATCGGGGACACCACGACCACGATGATGTGGATCGAAGGTGCCTCTCCGTTCTGGATGTTTGAGGCCTTCATCGGAGCCGCGGTTTCGATCGCCTTCTTTGGCTACTTTGCTTCGGCGCAGCAAAACTCACTGCAGCCGTTGGTGAAGCCGGAGCACAAGCCACCGGCGGTCGACAAGATGCAGTTGGTGGTCGTGGGCATGATCATCGTTGGCGCGATCACCGCCAACGTGAAGTGGGACTTCCCGGCCGCCGGTGTATGGGCGGCGATCCTGATCGGCACATTCATCAGCCGCGCCAACTGGAAGGTCTTGCCGAACGCGGCGCACGGCATGATCTTCTTGGTGTGCCTGGTAACCGCCGCATCGATGATGCCGGTCGAAAACCTTCCCGCACCTTCGCAGTGGTCGGCACTCGGCCTCGGCTTCGTGTCCGCCTTCTTCGACAACATCCCGCTCACCAAGCTCGCGATTGCTCAGGACGGCTATGACTGGGGCGTGCTGGCCTACGCAGTTGGCTACGGCGGCTCGATGCTGTGGTTTGGTTCGTCCGCAGGCGTCGCCATCGCCGGCCTGTTCACCGAAGCCAAGTCGGTCAAGCTCTGGATCGTGCAAGGTTGGCACGTCGCCGTCGGCTACGTGCTCGGCTTCTTCGCGATGCTCCTAATCGTCGGCTGGCATCCACACCCCATCAAGATGGACCACAGCTCGCCACCCGACCAGTCGCAGGAAAAGGGTGTCGACGACTCCGGCACCGGCAAACCAGGCGTGCTAAAACCAGCCCCACCAGAACGCGGCCACTAGAATCTGCGTACCGTACCCGGTTCACACCACAGATCGACGCTAGCTAGCGTCGATCGCCAGCGAGACCAGCTTGGCGTCGTTGCCGCGCAGCGCCGCGGAGCGGAACGGTAGGTAACAGTGCGATGGCGTGGTCACGTGGGTGACCAGCTTGTCGCCTTCGAGGTCGATGACGATCTCAATCGTGCCAGTGCTGAGCGCGACCTGCAGCGAGACGTGGTCGGGCCCGATCGAATCGTGGTTGCCGTCTGGTTCCATCGCGATCGAAGCCGCGAGTCGTTCGTGCAGCCAGTCCGCGAGCAGCATCGACGTGGCGCGCGCGTGCTTGCCATGGCGGATCATGCCCTTGACCGGAGTGTTCGGTTGCCAGTCGAGCCGTTCGAACGCTTCCGCTAGCGCGCGCCGCCACGGTTGCACCCGGAGCCAGCTCAAGTCAGTCAGGCGTTCGCCGCCGACCTGGCGTTGCTTGAGGGTTGGTAGCTCGCGCGCGGGATTGCCAAAACGTGCGGAGTCGACGATGGCGTGCTGGCACAGCCCGGCCAGCGTGTCGAAGGATTGCTCGTTGCCCGGCCACGGCATTGACCAAAACAAATGGCTCGGCAAGTCGTCGAGGATCAGGGGGCGCAGCAAGCCGGGGACGCGCTCCAGATCCGCGGTGCGAATGCGCAGCACGACTTGTTCGAGCACGATGTCGCGAATCGGGCCGTGGCATCTCGTCGTTGCCAGTAGTTCGGCAGTCTCGGTCTCAGCGCTATCATCGAGCAGCAGCAAGAACGCGCGGCAGGGCATGTACCGTTGCAGCTGTTCGGTGATGCTGCGCAGCGAAGTCTCTCCGTTGCTGTGTGATGAGTCATTGGCGTCCGCAATGGCGATCACGTTCAACGTCAAGGCGCGCGCGACATCGGTGCCGCCTTGGTTCTGCATGCACGTGTCCCACAGGCCGTGCAGCGCCGAAGGCAGCTCCGTCCAACTCGCCACTGCGGGTGCGGTGCGATCGAACGTCGGGCCGTTCACGGGCGCCTCCAGGTGCGGCCATCACCGAGTAAGTCTTCGCCGAGTTTTGGTCCCCATGTGCCCGCGACGTAGCCTGCCGGAGGATTGCTCGATTGTTTCCAGCCGGCAATGATCGAGTCGACGATACGCCACGCCTCTTCGACTTCATCCGCCCGCGCGAACAGCGTGCCGTCTCCGAGCATCGCATCGAGCAGCAGCCGTTCGTAGGCGTCGGCGGTTTCGCCGCCAAAGGCCGTGCCGTAGCGGAAGTCCATGCGCACGTCGCGAATGCGCATGTCCGGGCCCGGCACTTTGGCGCCGAATCGCAGCGCGACCCCCTCGTCCGGTTGGATGCGCAGTAGCAGCATATTGGGCTGTGTCGTAGCGCCGCCGTAGAGCATGTGCGGTGGTTGCTTGAACTGGATCGCAACCTCGGTGACGCGGCGCGGCATGCGCTTCGCGGATCGCAGGAAGAACGGCGTGCGCGACCAGCGCCAATTGTCAATCTGCAGCTTCACCGCCGCATAGGTTTCAGTCACCGATTCCTGCGGCACACCTTCTTCTTGTTTGTAGCCGTTGACGTCTTCGCCGCCGAACGAACCACCGGTGTATTGCGCGCGCACCGTGTCGCGCTCGACCTGCTCCGGTTCGAACGTGCGGATCGCCTTCAGCACCTTGACCTTCTCATCGCGCACGGCATCGGCCGTCATCGCCGCCGGCGGTTCCATCGCGACCAGCGTCATCACCTGCATCAGGTGGTTCTGGATCATGTCGCGGATCACGCCCGACTCTTCGAAGTAGGCGCCGCGCGATCCGACTCCGATGGACTCGGCGACCGTGATCTGTACGTGGTCGACGAACTTCTCGTTCCACAGTGGTTCGAAGATGCCGTTGGCGAAGCGCAGGGCGAGGATGTTTTGGACCGTCTCCTTGCCGAGGTAGTGGTCGATGCGGAACACCTGGCGTTCGTGGAAGGCTTTGTTGACCTGGTTGTTGAGCGCCGTGGCCGTGCTGAGATCGCGACCGAACGGCTTCTCGACGATGACACGTGCAAACCGGTTGTTGTCCTCTTCGGACAAGCCGGCCTTGGCGAGGTTCTCGAGGATGTTCGAATACGCGCTCGGTGGCGTGGCCAAGTAGAAGATACGGTTGCCGGCCGTGCCGCGCGCCGCATCGATTTGGTCGAGTTTTTCACGCAGCGACGCGTAGCCAGCTTCGTCGCTGAAGTCCGACTGGTGGTAGCTGAACGCATCGCGATGCTGTTCGAAGTGCTCCGAAGTATCCGAGCGACCAAATGTCTCGACGCCTTCGCTAAGCACTTCGCGAAACGACTTGTCGGTCCACGGTCGTCGTGCAAAGCCGACCACGGCAAAGCCCGCCGGCAGCAAGCCGTCCTTGCTCAACCCCATCAAGGAAGGCACGAGCTTGCGTTTGGTCAGGTCTCCGGTCGCACCGAAGATGATCAGCACACACGGTTTTGCCGAGCGTGCCGAACGAAGTTCATCACCGAGAGGATCGAGTCCGCTTTGCTTGGCCATCGGGATGCAGTGTGCCACTCCGAGCCCCTGGATTCACTTCACCTCTGACGCGGATCTACCAATCTGTGGTTTGGACCGGGTACCGTACACCCAAAATCTGCGTACCGTAGCCGGTTCAAACCACTGATTGATCGCGTGCCGCGGTGGCGGCTAGCGCGGGTTGAAGGTCTTGGGGTCGGCAGTTGTGGCGTGCTTTACGAAGTCGAACTCGGCTTCGTTGATCGCGGTGTAGAGCAGGCGTTGGCGGCCTGGAGTCTCGAACAGCAGCATCTGCCGGGTGTGCCAGCCCGCGGTCGAGGTCGGCGGCTCGGTGCCCTTCTTGGGGGCGAACGTTTCGAGGACGAAGGCGCGGTCTTGGTCGACGAGCTTGCGGGAGGCGACGAGCGTTGCGAGTTGCAGAGAACTGTTGGCATCGCGCTGCTCAACCGGGCGGTTGCGTGCGGCCGTGATGCGTTCGTCCAGGTAGCGAATCGCTCGCTCGAGTTCGAGTCCGCGTAGCGGCCAGACTTGGAGAATGTTGGCTTCGAGAACCTTGGCTTGGGTGGCGGTGGTATCGGTAGCGTCGCCTGACTTGCCGGTGCGCTCGTCGACGACGCGCACCGAGTGGCGCGATAGAATGGTCTCGCGGATGCGCGCGGTCCGTTCTGCTGCAGAATGGACGCGAACCTCAACAGCCGGCAGCGGATCGCCTGGGTCGTAGGGCAAGTTGTTCGCCGCGTAGTTGAGGCGGAACACGGTGTAGGAAACCACCAGGACCGCCGCGAGGGCCGCGACCAGCGGCATGCCCTTGCTCTTCGCCATCAGCTGATCGCCAGCATGCGATCGAGCGGCAGGCGCGCGCGTTGGCGCAGCTCTTCCGGCATGTGGATCTGCGGCTTCAGGTCACGCAACGCGAGGTAGATCTTCTCGGTCGTGTTGAGCTTCATGTGCGGGCAGCTGTTGCAACCCTGACATGCCGCGCTGCGGTCTTCGTAAGGCACCGGAATCAGCTCCTTGTCCGGCGCATGCTTCTTCATCGTGTGCAGAATGCCGGTTTCGGTGCCGACGATGTATTGCTTGCCCGCGTCTTCCTGCACGTATTGCAGCAGTTTCGACGTCGAACCAACGAAGTCGGCGAGCAGCAGCACGTGGTCTTCGCACTCGGGATGCGCGATGAACTGCGCGCCGGGATGCTGCGCCTTGAGCTTGATGATCTTCTGTGAGCTAAACGTCTCGTGCACCATGCACGCGCCCGGCCACAGGTCCATGTCGCGGCCAGTCTTCTTGATCAAGAACGCGCCGAGGTTCTTGTCCGGGCCAAACAGGATCGGCCGGTCCTTCGGGACCGAGTTGATGATCGCCTCGGCATTCGATGACGTGCAGATCATGTCGCTCTCGGCCTTCGTGCCGGCGGAGCAGTTGATATACATGACGACGAAGTGATCGGGGTGCTTGGCCTTCCACGCGCGCAGTTGCTCCGGTGGACACTGCTCGGCTAGCGAACAACCTGCATCGAGGTCGGGCAGGATCACCGTCTTGCTCGGGTTCAGGATCTTGGCGGTCTCCGCCATGAAGTGCACCCCGCAGAACAGGATGACTTCGGCTTCCTTCGCATCGCGCGCACGCTTGGCGAGGTCCAGCGAATCGCCGAGGTGGTCGGCGATGTCCTGGATGTCCGGGTCCTGATAGTAATGCGCCAGGATGATCGCCTTCTTCTCCTTGCGGAGACGATCGATCTCAGCGAACAGATCGATGGTGGGGTCGATGGAACTGACGTCGGGGGTCTCGACGGACGGCATGCGCGGATCATGGGCGATGGATGGCTGCACGCAAGGGTTGGGGTGGGTTCCTGGTGGTGCAAAGTGCGATACGCTGGTCTGCATGTTCGAACTGGGCCGTTGGCTGGGGACTTGCAACGTGGCTTGGCTGCTGGTGGTTTGTGCGGCGGTCCGTTCGCTCGATGCCCAAGAACGCGTGGCGACGGCTGGGCGGGTCTTGGCAGTCGATGGCAAGCCGGTCGCCGGCGCGACGGTCATGTTCGTCGGCAGTGTGCCGCCGCTCTTCGATCGTTTTGACCCGGCGGACTATCACGAGGTGACGTCGGATGAGAAGGGGCGTTTCAAAGTGCGTCTGTTGGCCCGTGGGGACTATGCAACTTGGGCGGTTGGTCTAACGAACCCTGATGGCAGTTGCTGGGTCAGTGACCTGCGCGAGGTTCAGCCAGGGACCGGCTTCGAGATCCAGTTGCGCGAGAAACAAGACGTGACACGCATGAAGGTGTCGGGACTGGACGGTTGGAAGGATGAGGGGCCGCTGCGAATCGAACTAGGTTTGTCGACGAACACGGTGCGGCGCCAGCCGGTTGCGGTGGTCGACGGCGTTGTGACGCTGCCGCCACGACCGGACGGCTTGCATGTGATGGTGTTTGTTGTGAACCGCGATGGCGAATTGCTTTTCGCGGAGTCGCTGAATGAAGCTCGGATGCTGGACGGCTTCGTGGTCCCTCACCCGCAAGTAGCCCGTGTTCGTGTTTGTGGAGCGGCTGGAAATGCGATCGCGAATGCAGTCATTCGCATGGAGGCCGATACGAGGTGTTGGGGTGAGAGACCGAACGCGTTGGGTGGCCACCGTTCGCTAAGCGAGTGGCGCGTTGTCGGCAAGACCGATGATGCGGGCGAGCTGCGCGTTTGCGTTCCGACGAGACGTGAAGGCAGTTCTTACCCGCATGGCTTCTCGATGATGGTTGCTAGCAAGCGTGGCTATCGCGCGTCACTAAGTGGCTTCTACGGCGGTGTGGTGATCGACGGAAATGCGAGTGCCAGTCTTCCGGAAGACAGCGTCTTGCCATTCACATTGGAGAAGGCGGCCGCTTGGTCTGGTCGCATTGTTGGGCGGGATGGCCTCCCTGCGCAGAACCTGCCTGTCGAGGTTTCTGCGCAGATGTTGCTGCCGATGGATCGAGGAGGATTCCGGCAGTACGCAACCGCGTTCCGATCGGCGACCGATGTCGACGGTTCGTTTTGCTTTGAGCAACTGCCCAAGGAGTTTGCCGAGGTTCTGTTTCATGTTGGCATGCGACCGAGCGCGAACGGGGAGCGGGAACGAGCTCCGGCCTTCCGAAAGGTCGATCTCAAGCAGCGGTTTTTGCTCGACCTTCGCACCCTGCCAGTATTGGACCTGCACGTTCTGGATTTGAACGGGCTGCCAGCACGCAATGCTCATGTCATGCTGCTGCCGGTTCCGATTGGTGAGCGTAAGTTGGATGCGTCGACGCACATTCTGCGACTCGATAACGCAGGCAAGGCGCGCGTTCCCGTTCAGCCAGGTCGTTGGCAAGTAGTGGCAACGGACCGCCTCGGCTTGCAGTGGACGGTCGTCGATGTGACCAAGGATCAAAGAGTCGCTATCAGGCTCGCTGAATTGCAGGTGCTCCGCGGCACCGTTCTCAAGGATCCGGCAACTCGTCGAAGCCGGATCAAGTTCGGGATCAACATGCAGCACGTCGGCTTCGGCGGCGTAATGAATGAGGGGATCGTGCCTGCCATTGGGGCGCCACTGAACCGCTGGCTACTTGGCGGAACCGAGATCGGCGAAGATGGCGCGGTTGCGTTTCGCTTTGCGTCCGTCGAGCGGACCCAGCTTGGTGCGTTCGCCAAGGCTGCTGGCAAGTCGACAAAGTTCTTGCTGACGCCCGGATCGGGTCTGGAAATCGATTTGCGCTCGAAGTAGCAGCGTGGGGACGGCCTGACCTCGACGAGGCGGGCTATTGGTTATTGTCGATATGCGCGTGCGGTGAGGATGTGCTTTTTGGTCCTGGCACGGTACGCAAGGAATGGAATGCGACGCATGCGCTTTCTGATTGCTCTGCTCGGCGTGTTGCTGATCGTGAGCTTGAACGGTTGCAACAACCTCTTCTACCACCCCGATGCGTATCCCTATCGCGCGGTCGCGTCGATCCCCGGTGCTGAAGAATTGACGTTTGCGAGTCGCGACGGCACCAAGCTGCATGCGTGGTTCTTGCGCGCGCGCGGCAAGTCGAAGGGCACGGTTGTCTATTTCCATGGCAACGCGCAGAACCTGACCAGCCACATATCGTTCGTCGATTGGTTGCCGGGCGAAGGCTTCAACGTGTTTGCGTTTGACTACCGCGGCTATGGCAAATCGGAGGGAAGTGTGTCGCGGCAGGGCTTGCACGAAGACTCACTCGCCACACTCGAATACATCCGCACCCGCGAAGGCGTCGATGCGAACCGGCTGGTGGTGCTCGCGCAAAGTCTCGGTGGAGCGTGCGCCACGGCGGCGCTTGGCGAGAGCGGCATCAAGGTCCGCGGCGTCGCACTGGACAGCACGTTCGCGCACTACATCGCGATGGGTAACGTTGTGCTTGGCGGCACGTTCTTGACGTATCCGCTGGCATGGCTGCTGTTGTCGAACAGCCACAGTCCCGCCGACGCGATTGCGAACATCGCGCCGACGCCGATCCTGTTCTTCCACAGTCCGCAGGATCCGGTGGTGCCAATCAGCCAGGGCCGAGCGTTGTTTGAAGCGGCGGGAGACCCGAAGGCGTTTCTCGAGGTGCCGGTGAGAGGGCATCCCGTGGCGACGACGAGTTCGTCCGCGCGCGAACGACTACTGCAGTTCTTCGCGGCATGCCTGGAGGAGTGAGGATGTGCTTTTTGGTCCTGGCACCGTACGCAGATTCCGGTTGGGTGGGGTGCTGGCGTTTGTAGGGGGGACGCCGTTGGCGTTGGTCTTGGCGATGGTGTTGGCAAGTTGTTTGCTGGCGATCGCGAGGGCCTGACTTCCTACATCAGGAACATGATGTTTCAGACTCTTAGTCGGGTCGCGCTTGGCGCGGCACTTTTGGTTGGTTCGGCGGTTTCGCAGCAACGCAGTGAGACGGTTGCGGTGACCACGACGAACCCTGCGTTGGTTGGCTTTGAGGCCGATGTTTATGGTTCGAACTTCTCGACGTTTGCGTTGGTCGGCTACGTCGCTCATGTGAGCGGCTTCAACTTTGGCAATGGTACGCTGGCTTCGGTCGGGCATAGCAGCCGCACCGACATCCAATACACTGCCTTGGGCTTCAAGTTCTCGGTGATTCCTCAGTTCGTCTGGGGTGCGTGGACGCAAGGACTTGGCACGGTGATCTTCGAAGTGAAGGTCTAGTTGGATTGGCTCGCTGCACGCCGGCGCAGCGAGTCGAACGCAACGTTGACTTGGCGGGGTAGTCCATTGTGGGCTGCCCCGCTTTTGGTTTTGAAGAGCGCGATTAGACGCGTCGATCAAGCGATTGGACGTGGTGCGGTCGCGAACAGGAACACGTTCCGGTTGGTTGCTTCGCTCGCGTTTGTAAGAGCAGACGACGTGGCCTGGTTTCACTCAGAACGAAACACGATGTTCCCGACTCTTTCTCGGCGCTCGGCTTCAGCTTCTCACTTGAGCCGAACATCTGGTGGGGCCTGTGGATCGCTGGCGGCGACGACCTGGTCTTCACACTCGACTACCAACTTGACGCTAACGCTGGCTGACTTGCACTTCGGTGCAGTGAGCCACCAATGGAGAGGTGCCCTATGAAACGTTGGTCCTATTGCTCGTTTGTTGTCCTGCTGTTCTTCGCTAGCTGCGAGTCGGAAGAAGTTGCTGCGGCAGACACTCAAGCTCTCGCTGGCAAGTTGCAGGGCGTTCTGCCTCCGGGCTCGAACCTTGCAATCCACGAGCCCGGTCTGGCAACGTCACCTGCGGTCGCCGTTCGGCAGAGCGCTCCCCAGACCATCACTTCTCAGGCCACCACATCCCAGCCAAACAATGACTGCTGGTGGTACCAACCCGGCGAGCGCAGTCTCGTTGCCGTCTGGGTCAGTCCGCGTCTGCCCGGCCAGGTCCCCGGTGGTTTCCGGTTCGTGAACCTGTTCTTGCACGATGGCGGGGACCGGCCGGCGGTGTTGCTGCACAGCAGCCCGGTGCACATGACGAAGCGGGACGAAGTTGGCGTCAAGAGCGATGGTCGTTCGGTCCACGTCACGCCAGTGACCGGCAAGACTTGGCAGCAAGTCGTCGGCCGCAAGGACCTGCATGTCGAGCTCGATCGATCCTAGCGGCCCGCATGTCCGGGCGCCGTATCCGGTCCTCCCGGGGGAGGCGCGGTGACTTTGTCGATTTCTTTTCCGGTCGATGCGGCTGCTGGCGTCTGCACCGATGCGAAGTAGCGAACAGAGGTTACCGTGTCACACACTAGCGATCAGACTTGCATGGTAGACGATATCCCACCCAAGCAGACGGAAGACTTGACGACGCTGTTGACGGCGATCCGTGGTGGCGATCGAGAGGCGATCGACACGGTGGTTCGTCAGTACTACGACCAAGTCGAGCGTGTCGTGCACCGTCGCCTGCAGCAGCGATTCCGCAGCAATGGCAGTTGGGTATCGGCGATGTTCAGCACCGGAGACATCGTGCATACGGTGTTCTTGAAGGTGCTGACCGGGCAGATCCATCTGGTTGAAGCCAATGAGGCGCAGTTCGTCGCCTACCTGATCAAGGCCGTCGAATCGCAGATCGTCGACACGACACGGTTTCACTCGGCCGCCCGCCGCGATCGCCGCCGGCATCATTCGCCAACCGAAAGCGGAGAACGCCTGGCCGAGGTCGAAACCGCCCACGCCTCGCCGTTGGAGCTGGCTTGGGGCAATGAGCAGCGAGCGATTTACGCCGAAGTCATCGAGGGTTTTCCGACCCGCGATCGCGAACTGCTGAAGCTGCGCATCGAACAGCGGCACAGCTTCGAGTACTTGGCAAACCGACTCGGCTACAACACCATCGATGCGGCGCGTAAGGCGTTCCACAGCGCCAAGGCGCGCTTGTTGGTGCGGCTCGGTGCCCGTGGCGTCGACGTCGGAAAAGGGGTAGGCGAGTAATGGAAGATCTGATCGTCCGCTATGTCGAATTGGCTCTCGCGGCTCGGGCCAAGGGATTGCCCGTCGACTTGGCGAAGATCTGTTCCGACCATCCGAACCTCATTCCTGAAGTCGACAAGCTGTTGCGTCTCGACGATGCAATTGACTTCGAGCCGCCAGAGGACCCGCTGCTCGGCAAGGTGCTTGACGAGCGCTACGAACTGCAACGTTGCATCGGGGTCGGCGCGATGGGCGCGGTCTACGTTGCGAAGGATCGCACTCTGGATCGTTCGGTCGCGGTCAAACTGCTGCAGAACGGCCTGTTCGCCAGCAAGGAACGGCACGAACGTTTTGCTCGCGAAGCTCGAGTGCTCGCATCGTTGCGGCATCCGAACATCGTCAACGTGTTTGACCACGGCAGTTCCTCGCCCGGAACGCACTACATCGTCATGGAGCACCTTGTCGGGGTGCCTTTGGCGCAATTGTCGCAGCAGGCCGAAGAAGACACCGCCGCTGGCTTGCATCCGCTCGATAGCGAGTGGCTGCTGCGAAACTTCGAGATCAATGTTCCGGGCCTCAGCTACCTTCCACAGGTCGTTTTCTGGTGCAGCCAGGTTGCGTCGGCGCTCGAAGAAGCGCATGCCGCTGGCGTCACGCATCGCGACGTCAAGCCGACCAACATCTTCATTGACCAGACCGGCGCCGCGATCCTGCTCGACTTCGGCATTGCTGCGAAGGCCGGTGACGGTTCGCTGACGGCTGACGGTTCGACGATCGGTTCGCCGTGGTACATGGCGCCCGAACAGGTTGGCAATCGCGCCGCGAGCACCGAACTCGTGGATGTCTACGGCCTGTGCGCGACCCTCTACCATCTGGTTACGTTGCGCCCGCCGTACGAAGGAGACTACGCCGAGGTTATCGCGCAACTGGCGACAACCGATCCAGCACCACCGCAAAGCATCCGCCCGGAGTTGTCGCGCGACCTGTGCGCCGTGCTCGAGAAGGGTATGGAGCGCGATCCCAGTCGGCGCTACGCGTCGATGAAGGCTCTCGGCGCCGACTTGCGCGCGCTCTACGCGCAGTTACCAGTGGTCGCACGCCCGATCACCAAGATTGCGCGTTGGGGGCGTTCCATTCGTCGGCGGCCCGGTCCGGCTGCGGCCGTGTTGGCGCTGATCCTGGCCGTTGGGATCACGATTCCGGTGGTGAGTTGGTCGCGCGACGAAGCGTTCGCGCTGGAGACTGCGCAGCGAGTGCAGCACAAGGAGCTATTCAAGGCGATCGCGCCTTCGATGGCGGTCGAGGGGTCGTTTGCGATGCGTCCCAAACTCGACCCAGTCGTGCGCGAGGCCTACCTGTCGCAGCTCGATACCTTGATTGAATTGCTGCCGAGTGATCTGCACTCGCGCTTGCTGCGTTCGGCGTTGCTGCTCGATGCCGGCCGACTCGACGACAGCTTTCAGGATATGCAGTGGATAGCGGACTACGAAGAGTCGCCGTTTCAGCAGGCTATGCTGCAGCGCTATCGTGAGATTGATGTCACGAAGCCGGGGGTGGTTGGGCTGACGCTTGATGGCTTGCCGGAGCCGGTGACCGATACCGATCGTGCCGTGCTCGGGTTCCAACTGCATCGCAGCAGGCGCTACCAGGATGCCGGTCTCGTGTTGGCTCCAGCCACCAGCTTGGCCGCGCGAACGATCCGCTTGGGCGTCAGCTACGTGCTTGGGTCGAAGAGTATGCGTGGTGCCCTTGAGCCGGGCGTGCCACCCAGCCGGGTCTTGTTGGACAAGTTCCTTGCCGAGGTCGAGCAGTTGGATGCCGATCGCGGCGGCGCAACGGCGCGCAGTCTCTACTTGCGGGGCTCTGCGCGCAACTTGCTGGAAGACTGGGTCAATGGCATTGCGGACTTGGAGCGTTCGCTCAAGCTGTGTCCGGATGCCTTCGGCACCAACTTCAACCTCGCGGATGCGCTGATTGGCCAGGGAGAGTACCAGCGCGCGCTGCAACTGCTGCGCAAGGCACAGGCGTTGCGTCCTCAAAACCAAAACGCTGCGTACCTGATCGCAAGCGTCGCCGTGGAGCTCTCCGACTACGACGGGGCGATGGCGAACCTCGACGTGCTGCCGCGCACGGGACACTTGATCGAGGCGCATGCCCCGGACTTTTGGCGCGGTTACGTCGAAGCCAACCGTGCGATAAGTCTGTATGGCAAGCGCGACTTCGTTGCTGCGGAGGCGGCAGAGGCGCGCGCGCTCGGGCACTATCAGGCCGCGCTAAAGCTCGTCGCTCCCGGTACGTTCGACGACCAACGAATCAGAGGCAACATCGAGATGATGAAGTTGTCCGATACGGATCCTGAGGCTCGCGTCACGAAACTGCTCCAGCTGTTGACGGCAAACCCAAACCACGTGACCTACCTGGAGGCACTGCAGGTAGCTCTCGAGCACTCGGAGCTGAGCAAGCTTGAGCAGGTGCACAAGCACCTCGTGGCGTTCTTCAGCTCCCTCGCCATCAAGTCCAAACGCGAATCCATCTCTACTCCTAAATAGGAATCTCATGCTCGCTATCATGTTTGCCGCAGCGCTCCCGGCACCTCAACTCCCGCCGCCGACCACCAGTGCCCTGATGGACCTGCCGATCACCGTCATCAGTGGCCAGGTTGGCGCCGAATTGATGTACTCGGAAGCGGATCAGCCCGCTGGCCCGGTGTCTGCGTTCGACGATCGATTCAGCATTGCCGACATCGTCACGTTGCCGCCCGGATTCACCATCAACAGCTTCTCTCGTGGCACGGGCGCGCTCTTCAGCGTGTTGGAGAACGGCGACGTTTCTCCGGCGGTGCCGGGCGAAGGCTGGTCGTTCATGCTGTTCTCGGTGTCTGGATCGGGCTGGGATCCCAGCTCGCCATACGCCGCCGAGAGCAGTTTGGATGGCGACATCTTTAGCGTCATCGATCAGGGCAGTTTGGTGTTCTTCCCCGATGATCAAATTGGTCCCGTGCACAAGGTGCGCGATGGCGGCAGCATCGGCGTGTCCAAGTTGAGTGGCCTCGATAGCTACATCTCGGGCTACGCGGGCGGTGAGGACTACACGGACGAGGCGGATGCAGAGCTGGGCGAATCGGGTGTCCCGCGCTTCTACTTCACGGTTCGCACGGGTAGCCAGTCCGGCTACAGCCAGATTCCGAACCTGTGGGTCGGTGGCAGGGAGGAGCAGAAGAGGCCTTCAACGGTCTTTGTGGTCAGCTATGACGTCGCCACCGGTGAGTGGTCCGACAATCCGTCGGTGGCCTGGTATGCAGACGAGTTGGATATCGGCGAGTGGCGTGAGATCACCGCGTTGTCGGTGATGGATCCACAGTTCCAGGGCGCCGACCAAGCGAATGGAATCGAGCTTCTCTACTGCACCGATGGACCCACCGTGCCCGAGAAGATCATGGTCATGGGCCAGTGGATTGACACGACTTCGGGACCCTCGGGCCCAGTGGTAAGAGCCTGCAGTCCACTATTCGACGGCAACGGTGGCTACTTCGCGGACACGAAGCTCGGCATCAATGGCCCGCAACAACGCATCGTGGCGACGTGTGACGAAGACCCGGGCGATGACGGTGGTTCTTCGTGGCACCAAAGCCTGCGTTGGCAGCGGACCGCATTGGTCACGGATGAAAGCAGCGCCAACCCGGAGCTGGTCTTCTCATTCCATCAGCTGCGCATGCCCGCCAATTCGGCGTGTGCCTACTACCGGGCCACTCTGCAGGGGCATGTCGGCAACAACGATGTGACGGCGGTGCTGAGTAGCCAGTGGCCCACCAACAAGCCGATTGCGACCGTGACCCGCAACAATCAGAACGGAGTCGACAAGCAATCGCGGACCGTGCTGATCAAATTGAGTGGAGCTCTGACCGAGCAGAAGATGCGTTGGTACGTGACAAATAGCGCGGGCTATCTGCTGGGCCGGACCTGCGAGTTCTCGATCTTCACTCGCTAGCCAAGCTTGGGCTGATCCCTTGGCTGTTGGTGCCTCGGGCCTGAAGCGCGCCAACACTCAAGGGACCAGTTCCCCGCCACCTTCCGGTCGTAGGCCGCTACTCGTCGCTCTTCTTGGCCGCGACCTTCTTGGCGACTTTCTTGGCAGCCTTCTTGCTGGCCTTCTTTGCGGGGGCCTTCTTGGCAGCTTTTTTGGCGGTCTTCTTCTTGGCGGCCTTCTTCTTCTTTTTCTTCTTCTTGGCCGGGCCCTTGGCGGCGCGGGCTTCGATCAACTCGAGGGCGCGGGCCAGCGACAGTTCGTTGGCGTCTTCGCCCTTGGGTACCGACGCGTTGATCGTGCCGTCGGTGACGTACGGGCCAAAGCGGCCTTCGTGGAGCTTGATGGGCTCCTTCGAGTCCGGGTGCTCGCCGAGCTCCTTGAGGATCTTCGGGGCCGAGCGGCCGCGCTGCTTGGGTAGCGCGTAGAGCTTCAGCGCCTCTTCCATCGTGAACGTCAGGGGCGAGCCGCCATCGGGGATGCTGCGCGTGTCCTTGCCCCACTTGAGGTAGGGGCCGTAGCGACCGTTGGCTGCCAGCAGTGGTAGTTCGTCCGGCTCTTCGGCGAGCGGTGGCTTGCCGACACCGACGGTGCGCGGCAGCGACAGCACCGCGAGGCCGTCGGCGAGGGTTACCGTTTCGACTTCCATGCCGGCCAGCAACGAGGCCATTTTGGGCATGTCCTCTTTCTTGGTCTTCTTGCCCTTGACCTGCTCGGGCGTCTCGCCGAGTTGGATGTAGGGGCCGAAGCGGCCTACCTTGAGGTAGACCTTCATGCCCGTTTCCGGATCTTCGCCGAGAACTTTCGGACCCTCGGCACCCTTGGCGATCAGCTCGAGCGCGACGGCGAGCGTCATCTCGTCGGGAGGGGTTTCGTCCGGCACCGGCGCCGTGTGCTCACCGCACGACAAGAACGGACCGTAGCGGCCGACGCGCACTTCGACGAGTTCGCCGGCATCGTTATTGCCGAGCGGGATCGAGCAGATCTTGCGCGGGTCGATGTCGTCCTGAACGTTGGTGATCTGGTCCTGCAGGCCGGGCGAACCATTGCCGAGGAAGAACTGCTTCAGGTAGTCGGTGCGCTTGGCGCGACCGTTACTGATTTCATCGAGGTCGTTCTCCATCTGCGCGGTGAACGTGTAGTCGACGAGCCAACCGAGATACTGCGCGAGCAGATCGACGACGGCGAATGCGGTGAAGGTCGGCACCAAGGCCGAGCCCTTCTTCCAGCAGTAGTTGCGGCGCACGATCGTCTCGATGATTGACGCGTAGGTCGACGGACGGCCGATGCCGCGCGCTTCGAGTTCCTTGATCAAGCCAGCTTCGGTGATCCGCCCCGGTGGTTGGGTCGTGTGGCCCGAGGCCTGCAGTTCTTGGGCGTCGGCGGTTTCACCTTCCTTCAGGTTGGGCAGCACGCGTTCCGCATCGGCCTTGGCCGCTTCGGCGTCGGTGTCGTCGAGGTCTTCGACGTAGGCCAAGCGGTAACCAGCGAAGTCGACCGTGCGGCCGGTCGCCGTGAAGCGCGCGTCGCCGTGGTTCTTGGTCGCCATGATCAACGTCATGGTGGTGCGCTGGCCGGTGGCATCCTTCATCTGGCTCGCAACCGTGCGGCGCCAGATCAGCTCGTAGAGCTTGCGCTCATCCACGCCCATGTCGGCCGACAAGTCGTTGGGATGCGTGAACGCTTCGCCCGCGGGTCGAATCGCTTCGTGTGCTTCCTGCGCGTTCTTGACCTTGGTCGCGTAGGTGCGCGGCTCAGCGGGCATGTATTCGGGGCCGAACTCCTTGCCGATCAGCGAACGTGCGGCCTCGACTGCTTGCGAACTCAACGTCGTTGAGTCCGTTCTCATGTAGGTGATGAAACCGTTTTCGTAGAGGCGCTGGGCGGCGCGCATCGTGCGCTGCGCGGCAAAGCGCAGTTTGCGCGCGGCCTCTTGCTGCAGCGTCGACGTCGTGAACGGTGGTTGTGGCCGTTCGGTGTACGGCTTCTGGTCGACCTTGGTGACGTTGGCGGCTTGGCCCTTGAGCTCTGCAGCCAACGCCGTCGTGGTCGCTTCATCCAGCGCGGCGACTTCGCCACCGCCGGGCAGCTTGCCGCCGTCCTTCAGTTGGCCCGTTTCTTGGTCGAAGTCGCGACCAGACGCGACGCGCTTGCCGTCGACGGTGTGCAGGTTGGCCGGGAATGGAATGACTTCCTTGCCGCCGGCGAACGTGGCCTCCAGGCTCCAGTAGTCGGCCGGCACGAAGCGCATGCGTTCGCGTTCGCGCTCGACGATGACGCGCACCGCGACACTCTGCACGCGGCCGGCGCTGAGCTTCGGCTTGACCTTCTTCCAGAGAAGCGGCGACACCGTGTAGCCGTAAAGGCGGTCGACCAGGCGGCGCGTCTCCTGCGCTTCGACCAGGTCCATGTCGATCTCGCGCGGCGACTCGAGCGCATGCAAGATCGCGGTCTTGGTGATCTCGTGGAAGACCAGGCGCTTGGTCGGGCACTTCGGCTTCAGCTCTTCGAGCAGATGCCAGGAAATGGACTCTCCTTCACGGTCTTCATCGGTCGCGAGGTACAGGCAGGACGCGTCCTTGACCATCGCCCGGAGCTTCTTGAGGTGCTCCTTCTTCTCCGCAGGCACGACGTAGAGGGCTTTGAAGTCCTCTTCGACGTTGATGCCGAGCTTGGCCCATTTCTCGCCCTTGAGCTTGGCGGGAACCTCACTGGCCGTGCTTGGAAGGTCACGGATGTGACCTATGCTCGCTTCAATGCGGTAGTTAGAGCCGAGATACTTGCCGATCGTGCGCGCCTTGGCGGGCGACTCGACAATCACAACGGGGGTTCCTTCTTGCTTTTTGGCCATGCGCTTGCGGTGGGACCGAGGGGCCTTGTTAGGGCCGGCAGGGAACAACTGTCAAGGATATCGGGGTAAGGATCGGTCCTGCGGGGGTCGGATCTGGACCTCAGTTGCCCGTGCCAGCGCCGATTGCTGCGCGGCATTGTGCGTGAGCTTGCCGAATAGGCAAGGGCGCCAGATTCCGGGCTAGCTGGCTATGCGGGCCGGTTGTGGCCGGTTCGCGCCGATCGCCGGGTGGCTGGGTGAGGTGGTCCGAGGGCGAGGCAGCGGGGCATCTCGCAATCAGCTTTGCGGTTGGCGTTCTTTCTCGGCCAGCATCCGCTTCTCGCTCGGGCTAGGCGGCCCGCGCGTGGCAATCGGCCAACTTGGCAGACGTTCGGTTGCAGCGATCGGCGCGCCGGCCGCCGCAGTTCATGGCGCAACGCCATGCGCTCCGTCAATCGCCGCGGTGAGTCGTGTCCTTGCGCACGCCCGCCTTGCCGCTGCCCGTTTTGCCGCTGCCCGCTTTGCCGCTGCCCGTTTTGCCGCCTTGGTTCACGTTGCCTGCGTCCTCTTCGCTTGCATGCCCTTTGCTTGCGTCCATCGTGGCGACGATCAAGACCACCAGGAGCATTCCGATCAGCACGCTGAGAACTGTGCCGCCGTGTTGGTCGAGGATGTCTTGCAGCCAATTCACGGCTACATGTTAGTACCCGGCGGGCTGCTGGCGTAGGCAATTCAAACTGCGATTGCGCGATGGCACGCAGCGGACCGTGAGACCACGCTGAGTGGCCCCTTCGCGCGCCCTTTCGGGCGCTAGATGGCGCGCGAAGGGCGTGGCTGCGAAAGGGCTTCTCAGGTGTCCGCGCCGATCAGAGCGCGCCGACGACGCCGTTGATCGCGTTCGTGCTGTTGATCGTCGTGATCGCCGAACCGGTGAAGTCCAACGAGACCATCTGCAGGTTGAGGGCGAAGTTGGCAAAGATCGGGTTGGCCGGGATCGAGAACGTGTAGCTGGCCTGACCAGCCGCCGGCACGATGAGCTGAAGTGCGTCGGTGGTCACGAGCAAGTCACAACCGGGTCCGCCGGCGGGCAGGATGTTGCTGATCGGCAGCGACAGCGTGCCAAGGCCGAGCACGGTGAGGCCGAGCGAGCCGGTTCCGAAGCCCGTGCCGGTGACGTTCCAATCGCGACCGGTCCACGGATCGGAGTCGGCGGTGAGCGCCATGCCGGCGCAGCCCGCACCGTTGGGGGTCGAGGTGGCGATCACGTCGGACTGGTACTCATAGGTCAGCAGGGGTGTGCCGTTGCCTTGACCACTGACCTTGAAGGTCTTGCCGAGTGCCGGCACGTACGCCAGGAAGAAGCGGCTGTAGTAGCCGAGCCCCGTTCGCAATACCCAATCGTTGGTCAGGCTGTCGAACTCGGCGACGCCATTGAATTGGCCCGTGGTGCCGTTGCCTGCCGGCAGCACGACGCGTTGACGCAGTTGGTCGTAGGTTGCGTCGTTGGCGACCAGGCCTTCCGGCAGCGTCGCGGTGACGATCTGCGTCCAATCCGAGCCGTCCCAAGTGAAGGTGTCCGTGCGCCACTTGGTCGGCGCGGGCAGCGATGCCTCTTGGCCGCCGAACAGCAGTACGTCGCCGACGTCCGGCCGCGTCACGAGGTGGTGCTGGCGACGCGTCGACGGCACGACCGCTGTCGACATGGGAACCCAAGTCGTGCCACCGAGGAACAGCCACGTGTCGTTGAGGTGGGCGCCGGAGCTGTCGAGGCCGCCGAACATCACCAGTCCAGTGGTCGTTGGGTCGTAGCTCATCGCCGTGAAGCGACGTGCCGTTGGCCCGCTAAGCGGCGTGATGTCGGTCCAGGCGTTGGTGCCCGGATCCCATTCCCAGGTATCGGCCAGCACGGTGCCGCCCGCGTCTTGCCCGCCAAATACGACCAGCTTGTTGCGAGCGAAGTCCCAGGTGACGCCGGCTTGATGGCGCGCGGCGGGCGAACCCACGGCGCCGTCGGCAGTCATCTGCGTCCACGTGGCACCGTCGAATTGCCAGAGGTCATTCACGCGCGAGCCACCTGAGTTGCCGGTCGTGCCGCCGAACACATACATGTAGTTGTTGTCTGCTGCGCCGGGGTTCTCGCGGCGAAGGGGCGGCTCCGTGCCACCGGTCGGGAACTGCAACCAGTTGGGACCAGGGGCTTGCGCGATGGCGGTGGCGCAAAGAAGGGGGAGAAGAGTGGTGGGAAGCAGGAGTCGCATAAATCAAACCTGGGATAGTGGGGCAGTTGCGCCTCTTGGCGCAGTGCATTCACGATAGCTGAATCCGCGTGGCCCCGGCAGTTTCTGCAGAAGTTGTTCCGTTACAGGTGAGCCGCAACTGTATTCGCTTCTGCGAGTTGCTGGCCGGCGACGAGCGTGTTGACCCAGGTGCTGGGCCACGGTGCGACTCGTCGGCGCGAATCAACGGCAGAGGCTCGCCGTTCTCGCTAGCGATCCTGTCTTGCCGGCGTCTGCGGGCGTCATCACGAAACCGCGATCTCGATCGTGGTGAGTAACTCGCTCGCTGTATTTGGCAGCTGACCCACTGCGAGTGCACGATCGTGTCAAGCCGCGCCGCGTTGTCAGGCGCGGTCAGATTGCGCGCCTAAACCAGGTTGCTTGAGCTCGCAGCAGCCTTCGGCGAGAACGCGACCAACTCAGTGTGGAGTGTGCAGCCGGGGGTCGAGATGTTGAGGGGACCGCAGTTCTGCGCGGGCAACACGCTGGCAGTGACGCTGGCAGTGATCAGTGCGGCTGCAACATGCTGAGCCTGTGGCAGGCGTTGCATGCATCGCGCCTTGGCATCAAGGGTTTTAGGCGATGGAGCGAGTGGCTATCGGATCGATCGCCTAGTGGGGCATCGCGTCCGCTCGATTGCCGAACAAGAGACGGCCGACGTTGTTTATCGTCTTCGTGTCGCGATGCCGGGGTGAAGCTCCGAACAAAGGCAATGGCGTGAGCTGTGTCGCGATGGGGCGTGCCTCGTGAGTAATATTCTCGTCGGGCAAGTCTGATTCGTAATAGCTCCTGCGGCGTAATCCAGGTCGGATGCCCGTGAGGTTTTCCCGGGACTCGTTGCCGATGATGGTGGCTATGTCGGTGTCATGATGGCGTTGCGCGCCACGCTGGAACTTCGAGAAGTCAGGCCGAGTTTGCGACCAGCAGGGTGTGATGTTGCGTTGCTTTGAGTTGCTTTCGCGTGTCGAAGATGCCGCCGGTACCGGGTGTTGCGGTGTGAACAGTTGCTTGCGGCGCCTTTGATTGCTCGGGGCTGGATACGTCGCCGCGTGGTCAACTCGAGGGGCTTGATGCACGTGAGGTGCTCAGCTTGTTCGCGCCGGTTGGGACGTAGTTAGGAGGGGTCGAACGCGCTTCCGTTCTTGCGCATTGCATGTGCTGCCGAGCCGTGACGGTGAGGAGTAACGCCGTGGCCATTGCGTGCGGCGGCTTGCGTGTTGCCCGGAAGCATCTACCATTACCCGGGCCTGACGCCCAAGGTTGGCGTCAACTCGTTTCAACTCCCCATCCTCTCACGAGGCATCATATGCAACTCAAGTTTGTCACAGCCGTTCTGCTCGGTGCAGCTTCGCTTTCCGCGCAGTGCAACACGCAAGGCGCCGAAATCCGCACGTTTGACCCATGGGCGGTCAGCTTCTACTACGCCGCCGCGAACGGCGAGACCCTGAACCAGTACGTCGACATGACTGTCGAGGCGCCGGTCACGGTCAACCAGATGTTCTCGACCAGCTATGACCAGGCCGCTGGTTGGACTGGCACGCCGCCAACCGGCACGACGCCCCCAGACCAAGTTGGCAATGTTGCCGAAGTCCGCATCTACACGATCGCGGGTAGCCACCAGGGCAACGAGACGACGCCCGCATCGTGGACGCACGTCGCCACCGCCGAGATGACCATCGTTGCTTGGAATGGCGATTGCGTGATCCAGAACTTCAAGGACCCGGTCACCAGTGCTCCGGCGCCGTTCACGCTGCCAGCCGGTAGCTACGGCCTGTGCGTTGAGTACATCCCGACCTCCTGGGCCGGAACCGCTGCTCTGCCGCAGACCAACGTCCCGTTGCTCAACCCGGGCTCGCTGTCGGTCATCGGCTTCGATCCGGTTGCCAACTGGCCGGTCGTCCTGCAAAAGGACCAGTTCATCGAGCTGAGCGCTGGTGGCATCCAGACCCAAGGCTGGCAGGTCGTCGACGCTGCAGGCGTCCTCGGTCCGTTCGCCACGCCCAACAACCCGTTCACCGACGTGCCGAACCTCGCGTTCGACTACACGCCGGATCCGACCTCGGGTCGCTCCGAGTCGGTCGGCGATGGTTGCTACAACCTGCCGTTCATGATCTACGAGCAGATCGCGGAAAACACGACCCCGATCGACCTGAACAACCAGACCTACACGGCGATCCTGACCCCGTCGGCGAACGGTGGCTTCTACACGATCACTAACGGTGGCATCCCGTACATCGCGCCGCCAGCGGGCGCGACCAACCTGACGATGGGCGGCACCGCCGCTGCTCCGGTTGCGAACTCGTCGGGTAACCTTGACGATTGCACGTTCGGCTACACGATGGCCGTGCCGCTGCCGATCCCGAGTCCCGGTGGTGGTTTGATGGCGACCGAGATCGGCATCAACTCCAACGGCAAGCTCTACTTCGACACCGTTGCTCCGACCGACACGACGTTCGCCTACAACGGCGCGAACTACGGCAGCATCGCGCCATTCCGCGACTTCTCCGCCCAATGGGCGCTGTTCAACACCGACTTCGACCCGATGGCGGGTGGCGACATCTACGTGATGGAGCCGAGCCCGAACTTGGGCGGCCTGATGGTCTGGTATGACAACGTTCCGAACTGGCCGGCCGTTGCGGGTGCAACCAACAGCATGTCGATCGAGTTCACCCCGGATGGCTCGGTCTGCAACATCGCCTACGGCACGCTCGTGGCCAACGGTAGTGGCGACGCCCTCGTCGGCTTCAGCGCCGGCAACGGTGAGCCTGTCGCGACCCCGATCGACTGGTCCAGCATCCCGGCTGCTCCGGGTGCCCAAGTGTCCGGCGACGGTTCGTCCTCTCCGACGCTTGAGCTCAGTGCTCGTCCGGTTGCCAGCACGACCATCGATTTGGTCCTCGGCAACCTGCCGGCCCCGGCAGCTCCGGGTGTCCCGCGCATCGGCATCTTCGTGCTGAGCACGGTGGGCATTCCGGGCGGTCTTGACCTCGGCGTCATTGGCATGCCTGGCTGCTTGCTCTACCAGAACGCGAGCATCCTGCTGACCGGCTTCGAGAGCGCCGCCACGCCGGACGAGATTCGCTTGCCGTTCACGATGCCTGGTCCGGCCTGGGCCGGCTTCGACATCTACGCGCAAGGTGCTCCGTTGCACGCTGTGCTGCCGCCGAACGCATTGGGCATCACGGTCTCCAACGGCGTCTGCATGACGCTCGGCACGCAATAGTCCAGTCGGACTCTAGCGCCGGATCCCGCGCCTGCGGCATCCGGCACACCTCGGGGCTTCGTCGTTTGGCGAGGCCCCGAAGTATGTACTGGCTGCGTGCCAAGCCAAGCGGTGTCGTGTCCTCACGTTCCGAGGTGTGACCTGTCCGTGTCGACTGCACTCTCATGGCGTGCGCGTTGACGGTTTGAACGGATGCGGCCCTCGCACAGGCGAGGCGTTGTTCGGCCAACCGGCAAGCAGTTCTATCGTTGTACGAACACGCCGCCGTTCTGTTCCGCCAGCAGACGCAGCAGCTCGGCTCCCTTGCCACTGCCGGTGAACACGCAGTTGATGCGAACCTTGGCATACTTGTTCGCCTCGCGAACCATGCGCAGCAACACGGTCGGATCCTGGATGTCCCCGACGGTTGGCTCGCCGTCGCTGAGCACAAACAGTTCGTCGATGGCAATCTCCGTGTCCTGACTGTAGCTGCGGTTGTCCATCTCGAGCGCGAACACCAAACCGGCGAACAGGTTGGTGCCGCCGGTGGCGTGCAGTTTGCTCATCAAGCCAGTCAGCGAGCGCGAGGTGTGGCGGTTGGGCCGCAGCGGTTTGGGTGTCCAGGTGGTGGCCTTGTCGGCGAACGTCATGACGTAGTAGTGCGACTGCGACGGCATCGCCTGGGTTGCGAGCGCCAGTTGCTCCTTGGCTGCGCGCAATCGGGTCCGCGCTTGGCGTGTGCGATCCCTGCCGGTTGTGGGGCCTTTGCCGGTGGGCGGCTCGATCATGCTGCCACTCGTGTCGGTCAAGAACGCGATCGAGGTGCCGGTAATGGGGATGTTGAAGAAGCTCGCCTGCGTGCCATTGGGCTTGGGCTTGCTGAGGTGTTGTGGGATGACGATGTGGTCTTGTTGTTTCGCCCAAAACGCGCGCCATGCGTCGGGGTCATCGGACTGGATCAACGCTCCGGTCATTGCCTGCAGCAGTTCTCCCGCGTGGTGACGCAGGCGCTCTGGCGCTCGCTTGTTGACGGCCTTGACCAACTTGTCGATTGGCCTGCGCTTCGCGTCGAGCGTGTCGATCAGGTGGGGGATGGCGGACTTGTAGGGGAACTCTTCGACCAGATCCAAGAGGTCCAAGTCGGTGCGCCAGCTGACGCGGCCGAGTTGCGCGACGGCGCGTTCGACGACGCGTTGCTTGGCTGCCGCCCGCAACGTGCGCGGCGGTCGCTTCAGCATCTTCATCAGTAGCTGCACCAGTGCTTGCGAGACCACCGGATGCCGTTCGCTGGCGATCCGCGTCGCGATGCGTTCGATCGTGGGCACGCGGTAGTCAGGAACGATTGCTTCGACGGCGGCGAGGCGCACGCGTGGATCGCGATCGAGCAATGCGGCTTCGAGCGTGCTGCGGAACACCGGCAGGCCGCGTTGGCCGATCAGTCGCAATGCTGCGACGCGCCGCGCCGGACCGATGGAGACGGGCATTTTGGAAGTGTCGACTGGCCGCAGTTCGTCGAGGATCGGAACGCGTTCGCCGGCGGCCGCACGCAGGATCAGATACCACGCGCCTTGATGCTTGGTGCGCATCAACGCCCAGTGGCCGCTGTCGCGAATCTCCATCGCCGTGCGGTCGTGCAGCGTGCCCTGCAAACCGACGCCGGCAACGCCGAGGATCGCGTCGGCCAGTTCCGTGCTGGCATGCTTCTCGGCAAAGAACAGCAAGCGTTGCAGGAGGTCGAGGTGGGTGAGTCGCGCAATGTCATCGTCGGTGAGCAGGCCAGCCCAGCGCGCGTCGCACATGTAATCGGGGCGATCGTGCACCGCGGTGACCAGGCCATCCCTGGCTCGGAACTTGCCGGCCGAGTATTCGGCGACCCAGGTGCGGATCGCCTTCGTCGCGGCGGCCTGCTCTTGCGCGAGTGCTTTTGCGATTCGTTCTGCTTCGCGTGCCGGCACTTGCTCTGCCGCAGGCGCCGGGACCTGTTGTGCGGCGATCCAAGTCGCAGGGACCGTGGCGATCGCCAACGTCAGCATGTGTCTGCAGTGCATCGGACTCCTTTGGGCACGCGGAGGCTCGCTGCGATGCGGCTCTGGCGCGCCGACTGCAGCACGGTCAGGACCTCCGCCGATGGCCGTGCGTCAGCTAGCAAATTGGATTCTCGGGTCGGCGCGAATGTTGGCAGCTCGCGCGCAGTTCGACCACCAGCCGTTGCGTTCAGCGACCGCCGACCACCGACTCACTGCCTGGTGTCATGGCAATTCCATGCGGGCCAGTGGGATCCAATGCCAGGGCTTGCTGGAACAGCGATGTGCCGATCAGCGCCGGCGATGCTGGCAGGTGCAGAGTCCAAGTTGCGATGCCGGCAACCACGGGTAGCGCCACCAGGGATTCGGCGGAGACCAGCAAGTCACAGCCAGGGGCGCCGAGCGGTTGCATGCTGATCGGCAATGGCACGCCGTTCCACGACGTCGCGGAGTAGCCAGCTGCGGCGAACGCGAGCGTTCCGGTCAGGTTGCCGAACGCGACGGTGAACGAACCGCCGGTGTAGGGCAGCTCGCCGAGTGGCGTCCAGATGCTGAGCGGCCCGAGGCTGCCGGCGCAGCCAGTGCCGAACGTGTTGAAGGTGGCTGGATGAGTTGGGGCGTATCGCCAGGTGCCATCGCCATAGCCGCTGAAGGCGATCGTCTGTCCATGTCGGAAGTCGTGGGCGAGGGTGTGGTCGTGGGCTTGATGCGTCGTGGCCGTCGTGCGTTGTTGCCAATCGTTGCCGTCCCATTCCCACGTCTCTTCCCCGTAGCCGGCTGCGGAGAAGCCGCCATGCATGACGACGCGTCGGCGACCGACGTCGTAGCTCATCCGGTGATGGCTGCGAGCATCGGGTGTCGTTGCCGGCTGCATCTGGGTCCAACTCTGACCATCCCATTCGAAGGTGTCCGCGAGCAGGTTGCTGCCATCGTGACCACCAAACAACACGACCCGACCGCGATGCGCGTCGAGCGCCATGCAGTGGCCTGCGCGGGCGCTGGGACCCGTCGTGGTGAGTTGTTGCCAGTCGCCGTTGGCGAACGCCCAGGTGCTGTTGCGCAGGCCCTGCAGATCGCGGCCGCCGAACAGCAACAGGCGCGTGAAGTCGACATCGAGCGCGGTATCGAATCCTTCTCTCACCGCAGGGCTATGCATGGGAGCCAAGAGCGTCCAGTTGGTTCCGTCGTAGTGCCAAGTCTGGTCGGGCAGTTGATTGCGGAGCGGTTGGTACAGTGCGACGCGATGTTGGCGCGGCAGCCACTGCAGGCGATGGTGGCCGGAATGGCTGGGTTGCACGGCGAAGGTTCGTTGCGACCACTGCACGCCATTCCATTCCCACGTTTGCATCGATGGGTTGGCAATGGTGTATCCGAACCAGACGACCACCGAACGATCGCCATCAAACGTCGAGTCTTCGTATTCGGGGATGACGATCAACGGTGGTTGCATGGCCGTTGCGTCCTGGTGCCAGGCAGTGCCGTCGAACGACCAAAGGTCCGATACACGGCCGGGCCAGGTTTCGCCACCGAATGCAAGCGTGCGTTGCGTGCCCGGATCGTAGGTGAACCCGAACTCGAGGCGCGCGGGGGGCCTGGGCACGAGGATTCGTTCGACCCAGTTGCTGCCGTCCCACTCCCACAGGTCATCCTTGTAGTGGTTGGGTTCATCGGAGCCAGCAAACACGACGGTGCGTTGGCGCGCTTCGTCGAAGGCCATGCCGTGCAGCCAGCGCCCGGGTGGCTTCGGTGTTGGATAGGTTGGGGTGTGATCGGTCCAGTCGGTGCCGTCCCATTCCCAGGTGTCGCTACGCCAACACGGCCCCAGTTGGAAGCAGCTGCCGCCAAACAGAACCGCGCGTTGGCGCGCGGTGTCGTATGCCAGTCGGGCACCGGCACGGCTTGGCGGCTGGTGCGCGGGCGTTCGTTGCTGCCAATTGCTGCCGTTCCATTCCCACGTGTCCTGCATCTCTGGGGCGCCTGTGGACGACCCGCCAAAAAGCAGCACCGTTGCGTTGCTGTGATCGAACGTCATTGCGTGTCGAATGCGTGCTGCTGGGGATTGCGCCGGTGTCGCTTGGGTCCAGTCGACGCCATCGAACAGCCAGGTGTCGCCGAGGTAGGTATTGTTGCTGTCGCGGCCGCCGAACAGCACCATCACGCAGCGTACCGGATCGAACACCATGTGCGCATGTCGGCGAGCCGGTGGCGTGTGTGCCGGGTTTGCGCGCGTCCACGAGACACGATCCCAGATCCAAGTGGTATCGATGGTTGCGCTTCTGGTTTCGCCGCCGAAGGCAACGGCGACGTGCCGCAGGGTGTCGAACGCAAACGCCGGAGAACTGATGTGTTCGAGCAGGGGAACGCGTTGCCAGTCGGTCTGCGCGAGGGCGGGCAAGGCGAAGGCCGTGATGGCCACCAGGGGCTGCAAGCATCGGGTCATGGGATACCTCCAGTTCCGTTCTAGGATGCTCGTGGGACCAGTTCATGGCCTGTGCCCGCATTTCGCCTGACCGGTGCCAAGTTGTGGTGTGACTCCGTCAATGCGCCCGGCCCGTCTTCGATCCTTGGGGGTGTCATGCGGTACACTCTCAGGCAGAGCGACCCAGATCCGTGAGCGACCCAGATCCGTGAGCGACTCCGACCAGTATTCGTCCAGCGACGCCGCCGACTACGGGGCCGAAGACATCAAGCAGCACTTCGTTGAGCTGTTGGAGACCGAGTTCGCGTCCGAAGCCAGTGCGCTGGCTGCAAAGCTTCGCCGAGCCGGCATCATCGCGCTCGCCAATGCCGAGCCTTATCCGAAGACGCCCGGGGCGCGTGGCAACTTGCGCCAGGACTACCGGACGTTTGTCATGGTGTTCGCGTCGGATTTGGACCTCGCGTTGGAGCTCCTGAACACGGAACTCGGGGAGGAAGGCGACGTGCCGTTCGACGATATCGCGCAGGACATGCACGAAGCGTTGCAGGACCCGGAGTCGGCGACGGCATGGTACTACGAGGGCCGTGACAAGGGCCGTGACCAGGACCGCGCCAGGCGTAAGAACTGGCGTTTGCTGGGCCTGTTCTCGGTCATCGGTGCAGTCGCGTGGTTCTACGTTTCGTGACGGCAAGGTCGCTTGCGGGGCTTGCAAGCCGGCGCCGGGGCGCGACACTGCGATTGCCCCTCTCTACCGAGATCCCGTTTGTTCGAGGTCTTGTCAATCTGGAACCCCCTTTGTCCTGGATCCCATCCATCTGGGACGTCTGCATGCTGCGCACGCTTCTTCTCCCCTTGCTCGCACTCGTCGTTGCCGCCTTGCCGGCACAAGATGAGTCCAAGTCTCTCAGCGCGTTCAAGAAAGCGTTTGCCGTTGCCAAGGGCAAGAAGCCCGGCGCGAGCGTCGACGACAAGCGCCGTGCGTTGCGCGCGACCAGCGGGTTGGATTCGAGCAAGGTCGCGTCGACGTTGGTTGCCGGTTGGAAGAGCTTGCACAGCGAGCTGGTGGAACTCGATGCGCTGCGCAACACGTATCGCCTCGAGATGGCGGAACTGATCAAGGGCCAGGAAGCGGTTGGCAACCGCACCCTGCCGCAGAAGAAGTTCCTCCGCCTCAACGAACTCAAACCGCTGGTTGGCAAGCTACGTGAGCAAGGTGATGAGATGCGTGAGCTCCAGCTAGCACTCAACAAACGCATCGGCGAGCTGCGGCGTCGCGACAGCGTCATGTGGTTGCTGAAGAAGGTGTGTGGTCACAACAAGGCCGAACTGCCGTTGAAGCTGGCCGCGGCCCAAGCGATTGGCGCGTCGTCGTCCGAAATTGTCGAGGAACTCGCCACCGCGTTGACCCGCGCACGCCAAGTGCCCGAGCAGATTGTCTTGCTCGACGCGATGGCGTTGGCGGGTGAGAAGGCAAATGCCTACGCGACTCCCGTCATCAAACTGTTGGCCAGCAGCGAGCCCGCCGTCGCCGAACGAGCTGCGTTGGCACTTGCCAAGATGGCGATCCCCAACGCGATCCAGCCAATGATTGGTCTGTTGGCGCGCAGCACTGGCCAGATGAAGCAACGCGTCGTCGCCGCCCTCGAAGTGCTGACCGGCGAAGAGTTCGGCGACAATATCGGTGCCTGGCAAGCTTGGTGGCAAAACGAAGGAGCTGCGGTTGCGAGCGGTGGTCGCACGTTTGGCAAGGGCACGCCGAGCAATCGCAAGAAGACCAACGAGAACTACTACTTCGGGATCCCACAGAGTCAGAGCGATGCGATCCTCTACGTGCTCGATTGTTCTGGTTCGATGCGCGCACCCGTTCGCTTGAAGACTGGCCAAACGACGGCCGGCGGCGAACCTGCCGAGACCACGCGACTCGAAGCGTGCAAGACCGAATTGATTCGCGCGCTCGGCCAGCTCAACCCGAAGCAGAAGTTCGCGATCATCTGGTACAACGACCTGCCGCATTGGTGGCAGCCGAAGATGCAGCTCGCGGGCAAGGACACGGTCAAGAAGGCGCAGGAGTTTGTGCGCGGTCTCAAGCACGCGTCGAGCACCAACATCCATGACTCGCTCGAGCTGGGCTTCACGCTGGTCGGCCGCGGGGCCCACGACAAATACTACGGCGTCGAGCTGGACACGATCTTCCTACTGACGGACGGTTCGCCGACCAAGCCCGGCGGCGGCCTCGATTCGACCGACAAGATCCTGCTCGCCGTGAAGACGTGGAACCCACTGCAGCGCATCACGGTCCACGCCATCGCGATCGGCAGGGGCATCAACGAGGCGTTCTTGCGGCAACTGGCCAGCGACAACGGCGGCGAGTTCAAGCGCTTCTAGTGCGGGCGCGGTTGTTGACGGTTGGGTCAGCGCGCTCAAGGAGTTTTGTGAACCAGGTCGCATGGAATGCGGCCGACACTCGGTAACGTTGTGTCGATAACTCCGGCAGCATGACTTCCGATTCCCAGCCCGACGACCGCCGCGCGCCCCACGTCACTCTCGCGATGCCTGGTGGCGATCTGCGGAAACGTCTGCTGGCGTTGCTGCGTGAAGCGGATGTTCAGGTCAAGGTCCTCGATGGCAAGGACCTGGTGCAAGGCGTGCAAGAAGCAGAATCGGACGTGATTCTGGTCGATCCCTCGCAGATCAAGACCACCGCCGATCTCGCGGCGCTCGGCGAAGTCGCGCGCGACGACGACGAACCGGGAATCGCGATCATTGGTGAGGACGATCCAGGCAACCGTGCACGCCTGTTGGCGGCAGGTTTCTCAGGCGTGCTAAGCGAAGGTCAGGGTGGTGACCAGCTGGCCGCATCGGTTGAGGCGCTGGCCGAGGCGGAGGCCGCCGGCGGTCCGCGCGGCCCGGAAGTCGGTGGCTCGGCCACGCAGCCGCGCATCGCGGACTTCTTGACGCGCAGCCCGTTGATGCACGAGTTCGTCTCGCTGGTGCAGAAGGTCATCAAGGCTGACACCACGCTGTTGATCCAGGGAGCAACCGGCGTCGGCAAGGAGCACCTCGCCCGTGCCATCCACGCCGAGAGCCCACGTCATGCTGGTCCGTTCGTCGCGGTCAACTGCGCGGCGCTGCCCGAGAATCTGCTCGAAGCTGAGTTGTTTGGCCACACCAAGGGTGCGTTCACCGGCGCCGACAGTTCGCGCAAGGGCCACTTTGTGTTGGCCAACGGTGGCTCGATCTTCCTCGACGAGATCGGTGACATGCCGCAGCATCTGCAGGCCAAGTTGCTGACCGTGCTGCAGCGCCACGAGGTCACGCCGGTCGGTGCCGAGCAACCGGAGCGCATCGATGTTCGCGTGATGGTGGCGACGAATCGTGATTTGCAACAGCGGGTTGCCGACGGCGAGTTCCGCGAGGATCTCTACTTCCGTTTGAATGTGGTGCCCCTGAGTATCCCGTCGCTGCGCGAACGGCCCGAAGACATCCCGGAGCTTGCTGGCAAGTTCATCCAGCACTTTCGTTCCGTGATGACTGGAGCGGCAGTCGAAGGCATCAGTGATCGCGCGATTGCTGCCCTCTGCTCGTATTCCTGGCCAGGCAACGTGCGCGAACTGATCAACGTTGTCGAACGCGGCATGTTGCTCAGCGCGACAAACAACATCGACGTCGAGGCCTTGCCCGACGTCGTCAGGGGCTTGGCAGGGCAGGCGCCAGGCATGGTGCCTGCGGTTGGCGCATCTGCAGGTGGTGCGGCTGCAGGTGTTGCGGCCGAGGAATCGCACGGCGTGCCCGCAGCGTGGCGCGGGCGCACGCTGCGTGAAGTTCGTGACCTGGTGACCGCGCAAGCGGAGAAGGCCTACCTGCAGACGGTCCTCGAAGAGACCGGTGGTCATCTCGGCGAAACGGCGAAAGTCGTCGGCGTGAGTGCGCGCGCTCTCTACCAGAAGATGAAACGCTACGAGCTGCGCAAAGAAGACTTCCGCAGCTCCTGACGCGTCAGGTTCGGCAGTTCGGCATTCCAGAGGTCTGTGCAACCGGTAGTGCGACGACCGGTTTGGGGCGGAAACGCCGCAGCCCCCGGGGAGGCGGTCGTTGGCACGGTCCTTGCTCCTTCTGGAGTGATATGACCAATGTTCAACCTGACCCTGATTTCGTCGACACGTTTGCTTCCTCGCGCACTGCCGGTGTGCAGGATCGCGGCGATTCCTTCGTCGTCGCCGAACTGAAGCGCGCTGCGCGAGTCAGCCACAGCAGCCGCGAGCAAGCGGTTGACCGTCGCTACGGCAATGAACAGGCGCAGGTCATGATGGTTGCAGACGCCTCGCACGACTCGCCGCGCAATCCCGCTGGCCAGCTCGTGATTGACGAGGTGATGAACGACATTCTCAACGCCGTGCCTTGGACGCCCAAGCTCGATGCTGCTGCGGAGGCGAACCTTTGCCATCGCCTCCAGCAAGCATTCGTGCACGGCAGCGACGCGCTGCGCGAAGCCGGTTGCGAAGCATCACTGACAATGGCGTTCGTGCGCTGGCCGACGTTGTTCGTTGTGCATGCCGGTCGCAACCGCGCCTACCTGGTGCGCGACGGCAAGGCCTTGCAGGTTACGCGTGATGACGCCACCCCATCGTCGGCGATGCGCAGCCCGCTCGGCGGTCCGAGCGCGCGCGTCGCCCAATTGACGACCCAGACCCTTCAGGCTGGCGATAGTGTGCTGGTCTGTTCTTCGTCGTTGGCACAGCACCTCGACACGGACGAGATCGGCCGCATCGTCGGCATCACCGAGACGGCGGAGGCCGCTGGCAGTGGCCTGCTCACTGCGGGCCTGCAGCCCGACGACGCACGCACCGCGACGATCGCGATTGCGCGCTTTCGCGAGCGAGCGAACGCCAGTGTCGAGGAGCGTAGAGCCCCCGTCCGCGACCTCGCGGCCGAAGCCCGCCCGATTCCGGTCGAATCGAGTCGCGTGGACATCCCCGAACGCCGAGCGAGCGCGGTCTGAAAGCCGCTCGAGACCAACTCCAAGGACCCGCAACCAAGCATGACCGATTCCAAGCACGCCTTCCCCAGTCCGCACACGATGAGCCTGATCAACCCGGTCGACCCGCACGTGCTGCAGTCGGTCGTGGACCTGGCGGTGCAACTCGCCCAGAACGGCCGCGAAGGCAAGCCGGTCGGAACGATCTTCGTGGTGGGAGACGAACGCGAAGTGCTGCGGCACTCGGACGTGCTGATTCTCGATCCCATGGCCGGCCACGCGCCGGTTACGCGCAACGTGATATCGCCAACTGTTCGCGGCACGTTGCTCGAACTCGCGGTACTCGACGGTGCGTTCCTCGTGTCGTCCACTGGCACCGTGTTGTCAGCTGCGCGCTGCCTCGATATCACCACGAACGGTATCGATGTGCCGCTTGGGCTCGGCAGCCGGCACCTGGCTGCCGCTTCCATTACCCGTCTGACCAAGGCGATCGCCGTCGTCGTCTCGGAGAGTTCGCCGGTCGTGCGCTTGTTCCACCGAGGCCGCCTGATCGAGCAGATCGATGCCACTCAGGTCACGGGCATCCACGCCGACGGCAACCCGCTCGGCGCGAACCGACCAGGTGCAGATACGAGTCGGACGCTGCGTGCCCCGACACCGACACCGCGCTCATTAGGCGAAGAGTCGCTGTTGCGCGGCACTCGACCACGGCGTAGCCCGCCGCACAAGGTGGTAGGTTCGGGCCTGACAGCACAGTTGCCGCCAGCAATTCGCAGCCGATCGACCGTACCGTGCCAGGCACAGAAGTAACCTACTCGTCTTCTGGCGGCGCATCCTCGACCGGCGGCGCATCGCGGTCGCGCAGGGCAAAGCGGATCTGTTCGGGCCGCTTCTTCAGCGCCCGCCACAGCTTGGCATGGTGGCGCTTGGTGATCTGGACCATCGTGAGCCCCTCCTCAGTGCACGAACGCATTTGCGCGAAGTGCTTTTGGATGTCGGCACGCCCGAGCAGCCGTTCGTCTTCTTCCGGCGGGGTGACGGCGATGCCGGCCGTCTTGTTGACCAGCGCGAGGAACGCATACGGCAGCGAGCGCAGGTCGATGTTCAGTTCGCGTGCAACTCGCGCCCAATAGCCCTCGGTGAACACCTCCGGCGGTGGGGTCGCAAAGAAGTGGCACCAGTCGTTGTGTTCGATCAGCGACGGGCACGCGGCTTGATGGGGACACGGCGCCTGTACATGGAAGGCGTCGAGTAGTTCGTCGCGCAGTTTGGACAGGCGTCGTGATACCCGCCGATTGCCCGGCTCGACGATCAAGACTCGCTTGCTGCGGTGGATCAAGGCCAGCAGCTCATCGTTGCCAGCGTCGTCGAGTTCGCCGAGCACATGGCTGACCAGCAATACATCCGGCGAGGCGTTCACGATGCTCGGCAGCACTCTCGCCTTGGTCTCAGGTGAAGCCAACTTGAGGCTCTTCTGCGCAAACGTCATGGCGTGTAGCGAACGGTCGTGCAGTAGCATTTCGCCGGCACCAAACTGCTCGAGGAACCGCCGCGCTGCGATGCCTGAGCCACATCCGTAGTCGAGCACGACTTGCCCATCGGCCCGAGCGAAGCCGCGGTCGTGACACTCGGCGAGGGCCGCGTTCCACTTCCAGCCGATGCGTTCGGCCAGCACGGCGTCGTAGGCTTCGACGTCCTTCGGGTCGCGCCAGTAGTCATCAAGGGCGCGCTTGCCGCGACGCTCTTCGAGAAACATCTCACGCAACCGCGCGATGCGGGTCAGGTTGGGCAGGGGCCGGGACATGGGGCACAGCATGCCGGGCGAGTGGCTCGACGAGTAGCGATTGTGCCCAAAGCTCGCTGCACCGCGGTCAGAACGCGAAGCGGTGGTCGCCTTGATTGTCCGAGGCGAACACGCTCGGGGGCGCCGAGATCAGTTCGTGATGGTCGTGAAGACCGCGTTCGACGTCGTAAACCCAAAGGTGTTCACGGTCGGGTCCAGGCATAACGCTTGCGCGTAGAGCGCAGCGCCGATCGGGCCGGCGACGGCAGGCCAGGTCCAACTCGCCTGCCCGGCAGTGCCAGTCACACTGAGCAACAGGTCCGGCGTCGTGAACGCAAAGCAGCCGGGCATGTTGATCACGGATAAATCGACCGCTTGCGACTTCGTCAGTCCAAGCACGACGTAGGCCAGATTGAACGTCGGGTTGAGGTTGTCGATGTCGACCGTCCAGTTTTGGCCGAGTTGCATGGCGCTCGTCGCGGTCAGCGTCGGCACACCATTGCTGCCAGCGCAGCCGCTGCCATAGATGCCGGTGCCGAGCTCCCACGTCTGGTTGGACAGGTTGTTGGGTGCCGATTCGAAACCGCCGAACTTGATCGCTTGCGCGGTCGTCGGCAGGAACGCGAAGGCATGATCGCGAATCATCTGCGTGGTCCCGGGTTGCTCGGTCCAGGTCGCTCCATCAAAGATCCACGTGTCGGAGAGTTGGCCGGATACGTCTTGGCCACCGGTCAGCACGCAGTGGCCGCGGACCGGATCGTAGATCATCTTCGCGGCGTTGCGCGGTGATGGCTTGCTGCCGGTGATCGCCACCTGGGTCCATGCGATGCCGTCGTAGAGCCACGTCTCATCCGTCAGCGAGATGCCGTTGTAGCCGCCAAACATGACGCTGCTGACAAGGCCCGGGTAGAAGCACATTGCCGGACGATCGCGTCCGCCTGGGGTGCCGGCAGTTGTGATTTGCGACCACGTCGTGCCGTCGTATTCCCAGGTCTGGTTGATGGGCGGACTGAGCAATTGCGTGTTGGTGCCGCCGAACATGACCAGTCGACTGCGCACGAAGTCGAAGCAGGCACCGTAGCGGTAGCGGGGGCCCGCGTTGTTCGTTGGGGTTGCCTGCGTCCAGTTGGCGCCGTCCCATTCCCAGGTCTCATTCGTCGGCGGTGGAATGCTGATGTTTGAGGCGAGCCCGCCATAGAGCACGCCAACGGCGCGTGCCGAGTCGTAGACGAACTCCGCGCCGAAGCGGCCGCTGGGCGAGTTCGCCGGTGACAGCTGGGACCAGTTGCTGCCGTCGTAGAGCCAGGTTTCGCCGTTGACGAATGGTGCGCCACCGCCGAACAACACCAGTCCCCCGTTCTGGGGCACGAAGTCCATCGCCGGTGCCACTCGCGCGCTTGGCGAGGTCAGCGGCGCTGCTTGATGCCACTGGGCGAAGGTCACGGAGCTCGTGGCGAGAAGCACTGTCGCAGTGCGGAGTGAGAAGATGTAGTTCACGTTGCTGGTTGTTCGAGGGGCGTCGCTGGCACCTGATGGGTGCGCGGAATGGGACAATACGTCGGCGTCCGCGTGCTTGCACGGGCCCCGGGCTCCGACGTCTACGAACTGCGTGGGTACCAGTCGAGGAATGCGGCAGTTGCACCGCTGTGACGTTCTTGAACAGGTCCCGAGAACAGGTTCTCTCGCTTCGAGACGATGGGGGGTTCGACACCGACCTCGCAAACCTCCTTGCCACAGGGACTTCGCCGATCGCAATAGTTGCGGCCTGGTCGCGACCGAAACTAGGCGTTCGGAAGTGGCCCAGCTCTTCCGACAGAGCAGTGGCAAGACATTGCTCGGAGGAAGGAAATGAAGATTCAAACCCAACTGTTCGCGGTCGCGTTGGCAGGCATGAGTGCCAGCTGCGGGACGGTCTCTGATTCGCACGATCACAACAGCCCATCGGTGGTTATCAGCACGCCCGATGAGCCGGCTGGCGACGAGTCGGTGACGACTTCGGATGTCGATGCGGCGAGGACTGCGGCGCCAGCTCCGGCTGGTGAGACTGCTCCCGCGACGCCGGCCGTGCCCTCGCAGTTTGCCCACCTGGAGACGTTCGATGTCTCGTCGGTGGTTGTCGGTCGCGCGACGAAGGTTGGCGAAGGTCGATTCGTTGGCAACCTGGAGCTGGACCAAACGCGGTTGAAGGTGACGGGCGCTGGCGCCGGCATGACCATTATCGACGGCAACTTGATCGTCGGTAGCCAGTGCTCGGTGGTTGGCCTGACCGTGACCGGAGACGTGATCTTCCGCGGCAACAACTCCAGTGCCTACGTCGATTGCCTCGGGCAGGTGCTCGACTACGGCATGCAGAACCGGCACTAGCGGCCCGGCCGAACCTCGGCGCACAACGCCTGCGGGCGGTCTCGCCGCACTTGGCGGCCCACGCGAGCCTCGCCGAGTCTAGCAATTCGCCTGCGTTCTCGCGCACCACCACGCACGGCGATTCCAGCCATACGCGAGACACGCTGACTACCGGCCACACCTCCAGACCGGATTGTGACCTGACCGCATCGGGAGAGACGCGACGGCGTGGCCGTAGTCGCATAGTCTTTCGCCATGATGCGAGGATGGCTGTTGCTTGCCGCGTTGGCGGTTCTTGGCGGGCTACCCGGCCAAGCGCCAAAGGCTGCTGCCGATTGGCGGCCTGACGATCTGTTTCCGAGCGACCGTGTGCTCGACGTGAACATCACCGTCGCCAAGCAGGATTGGAAGGCCTTGTGCCGCGAGTCGCGGACCTTGCGAGTGGCTCTTGGCGCGGCGCGCAAGAATGGCGAGTTCGACAAGCCCTTTCACTACATCACTGGCGACCTCAGCATCGATGGCGCGACGTTTGCGAAAGTCGGCATCCGCAAGAAGGGCTTCGTCGGTTCGCTGAGCAACACCCGGCCATCGCTGAAGATCAAGCTCGACCACACCGACAAGTCCGGCGCGGTTGCGGGTTGGACCAAGCTGACGTTCAACAACAATCAGCAGGACGAGAGCCTGGCGAGCCAGTTCTTGACCTACAGGTTGGCGAACGCGATTGGGGTGCCGGCGCCGCGGGTGTCGTTCGCTCGCATCACCGTCAACGGCAAGTATCTCGGGATCTATTCGCATGTCGAAGCCGTTCGCGAGCCGCTGTTGGAGCGCGGGTTCGGTTCTTCGAAGGGAGTGCTCTTCGAAGGTACGGTCGTCGACTTCCAGAAGGGTTGGGCCAACGCGTTCGAGCCAAAGGTCGGCGATGCGCAACGTGGGCGGGAGCGCATCGAACAACTGATCGAGGTGCTGGCAGAGTGCGACGACGCGGACTTGCACAGAGAGCTTGCCAAGCTGGTCGACCTCGACGCGTTCTACAAGTTCTGGGCGCTCGAAGGACTGCTCGGAACCTGGGATGGCTACACCGGTGGCCAGAACAACTTCTTCGTCTACCTGCATCCCGAGAACCATCGCTTCTACTTCATACCGTGGGGCGCGGACGCATCGTTCGTCGAGTTCGGCATGGAGGGCCGCGTCAAAGGCGCGCCGATGTCGGTCAAGACCGGCGCGCAATTGTCGTATCGCCTCTACCAGACGCAAACCGGGCGCGAGCGCTACAAGCAGCAGATGCTGAGCCTGTTGCAGGATCACTGGAATGAGAAGGCACTGCTCGCCGCGTGCGATCAGCTCGAAGATTTGCTGGATCCGCATCTCGGGCGCACGCAGCGACGCATGACGGATCGGTTGGATGATCTGCGCGACTTCGTCGCAGGCCGTCGTGACGTGGTGCTTGCGGAAATCGCGGATGGCATGCCGCTGTGGGATAGAAAACCGCGTAAGCCGTTCGTCATTCCGGCGGGTGGTTGGGGCGACACGATCTGGGGAGCGGCGCGCGATGGCGACATCGAGAGCCTGCAGCGGCATCTGCGCCGTGGCGAGTCCGTCAACATAAGGTCCGAGGACGACGGTGCCTCGCTGTTGGCTCTGGCGGCGGTGGCGGGCCAAGCAGGCATGGTCAAGTTCCTGTTGCAGAAGGGTGCCGAAGTGAGCTCCAAGAGCGACGATCTGAGTACACCGCTGCACGGCGCCGCGTTCTTTGGGCACGTGGAGATCGTGGAACTACTGGTCGCTGCCGGAGCCGAACTCAACGCGAAGAACGATAGCGGGGATACGCCGCTCGATGCCGCGGCTGGTGAGTGGACGGATGAGATCGAAGCCGCCATCAAGTTCTTGGCGGGCCTGATCGACGTGGAAGTCGACATGGCGGTCATCAAGACGAATCGTCCAAAGGCAGCTGCGATCCTTCGGCGTCACGGCGCCAAATCCGGCAAGTAGCGTTCTGATGCTGGAACGCTGCGGCCCGATGCGCGACGTTGCCCGCTCATGAGCAAGCCGACAGCCAAGATGCCACGCGGGTTCGCGCCCGTGCCTCGAACCGGCGTGATCTACGTGATGGACGCCGCCGCTGCTGCTGGCCATCGCGCAGGCGATCCGGATTGGGTCAACTTGGGTCAGGGCGCGCCGGAAACGGGGGTGTTGCCCGGGTCGCCAGAGCGGCTGACGTCGATTAGGGTCGCTGTCGAGTCGAGTGAGTATGCGCCGGTGTCCGGCTTGCCGGACCTGCGGGAAGCGGTCGCTCGCCTATACAACGAACGTTTCCGCAAGGGCAAGGCGTCGCAGTATGGCCCCGAGAACGTTGCGATCTCGGCTGGTGGTCGCACCGGCCTGACCCGCATCGCGGCCGCACTTGATCGGGTCCACCTCGGTCACTTCCTGCCGGACTACACGGCGTACGAAGAGCTGCTCGAGCAGTTTCGCGGCTTCCTGCCGATTCCTATCCTGGCCAAGAAGCGCCGTCTGCCGTCGCCCGAGGAGTTGCGTAAGGAGATCGTAGGCCGCGGACTGGGAGCGTTGCTGTTGTCGAACCCGTGCAATCCGACCGGCGATGTGGTGACGGGCACGGCGTTGTCGCGGTGGCTTGAGGCCTCGCGCGAACTGAGCTGCCCGATGATCTTCGACGAGTTCTATTCGCACTACATCTATGAGCCGAACTGGCAGGAAGGGGACGCCAACAGCGCGGCCCGGTTTGTCGAAGACGTCAACACGGATCCGGTGTTGGTTGTCGATGGCTTGACCAAGAATTGGCGCTACCCCGGTCTTCGCGTGTCGTGGACCTTGGGACCGTCGTCGGTCATCGAGGCGATTGCGTCGGCCGGTTCGTTCTTGGACGGCGGTGCGCCGCACCCAGTGCAGCAAGCGGCGGTGCCGTTGGTGTCGTTGGACCACGCGGTTGCCGAAGCGCGCTCGATCCAACGCGAGTTCGTGCAGAAGCGCGACCTGATGGTGCGCCGGCTGCGCGAAATGGGCTTCATACTCGATAGCGATCCGCTCGGTGGCTTCTACTGCTTCCCGTCGTTGCAGGACCTGCGACCAGAACTGCGCGATGGCGACGCGTTCTTCCACGCGTGCCTCGAGAAGAAAGTGATCACCGTGCCGGGCCACTTCTTCGATGTGAACCCGGGGCAGCGCCGCAGCCACTTGCCGTCGCGAATGCGCAACTACACGCGTCTCAGCTTCGGACCGTCGATGGCCGAGATCACGCTGGGGCTGGATCGGCTCGCCGAGCTTTGCTCGGCGTAGTGCCGGTCGGCGCTATTTGCGCAGCGGGCGTACGATCAAGTCCTTCAGCGCGAAATTGCAGCGCTGCGCTACTTGCGCAGCGGGCGTGCGATCAGGTCCTTCAGCGCGAAATTGCAGCGCTGCGCTATTTGCGCAGCGGGCGTACGATCAGGTCCTTCAGCGCGAAATTGCTACCTTCGCCAACGCGCGTCACGAACAGGTCGTTGTGGTGGCGGATCAGACCGAACTCGTCGAAGCATGAGACACCACCGCAGATCTCCATGCCGAGGCTGACCAGGTCACTCGCTGAACGGCTGCAGTCGACCTTGAGCTTGGCGGCAGATTCGCGCGACAGTTTGCCGGCTTCGAACAGCTTGCAGCAGTGCGTCAGCCAGGTCAGGCCGCGCTCGAGTGCGATGTCCATGTCGACGATGACGTCCTGCACCCGTTGGAAGCGACCGATCGGCTTCTCGTCGAATTGGATTCGTTCTTCCGCGTAGACGCGGCACTTGTCGAGTGCGAACGCGAGCGAACTCAGCGCCAGTGCCGCGATGAACAAGCGGCCGCCGTTGAGCGTCGTCACCATCACCTTGAAGCCGTCGTTCTCGGCGCCAAGGATTTCCTCGTGTGGCACCTCGACGTTCTCGAACATGATCGAGCCGGTGGATGATTGCTCCCACACCTTCTTGCCCTGCATCTCCTGGTAGAAGACACCCTTGGCATCCATCGGCACGATGAAGCAGGTCGAGCGTTTGCCGTTGGGGGCGTCGGGCGCGGTCAGCGCGTGCACGATGACGTGGCTTGCCCAGCGGGCGTTGGTCGACCAGCACTTCTCCCCGTTGATGACCCACTTGTCGCCCTTCTTGACGGCGGTGACTTGCGGGTTGGCGGCATCACTGCCACGGCCAGGTTCCGAGAGTCCGAAGACAAACATGCGGTCGCCGTTGGCGAGCGCGGGCAGGTGTGCCTTCTTCTGGGCATCGGTGCCGCAGAGTTGCACCGGCTTGGCGCCGAGCGAGATGGCGGCACCGGGGGTGATCGCGACCGACTGGCTGTGGTAGCCGAGTGCCAGCCCCATCAAACACAGGTCGGTGTGGTCACCACCTTGGCCGCCGTATTCTTCGGCGATCGGGAGACCAAACAAGCCGAGGTCGCCCATCGCGCGGATGGTGGCGTCGGGCACCAATTGGTGCTCCCGTTCCCAGTTCAGCAGGTGGGGGGCGATCTCCGCGTCACCGAAGTCGCGGACCGCTTCATAAAATGCAAACTTGTCCTCGCCGATCAGGCTCTCGAGGTACGTGTCAATTCTGCGTGCCATATTGCAAGGCAGCGTAGCGCGGGAGACGCCCGCGATCGACACTGAGCGACGCGCTTAGCGGTCGCTCTTCATTACTTGGCCTTCTTATCGGGCTCTTCGGTGGCCTTGTCTTCTTTCTCAGGGGCCTCGCCTTCCTTCTCAGGAGTCGGGTCGGTCTTCAGAGCAGGCACCAGGTCGGCCAGGAAGGCCCGGGCGGTTGGGTTGCCGGCGTCGAGTTCCAGCACGCGGCGGAAGGCGGCGACCGAGCGGGTCGGGCGATCGGAGAAGCGCAAGTTGTAGCCCAGGACCAGCTGCGCCCAAGCGTCATACGGCTTGCTGGTGCAGTAGGTCTGCAGCGCTTCGACCTGAGTCTCAAACAGCTTCTTGTCGCTGTAGAAGGTGCGCTTGTCGACTTCGGCGGTCACGATCGCAGGGTCGAGGCGAACGGCCTCGGCGATCAAGAATGCCGCGTAGTGGTAGTCACCGTTTGCGAACACCGCATCGGCGAGCACGAAGTGCACCGATGCGTCATTCGGGGCGTGGTTGCGGGCCTTGGCGTAGGCTTCCGCGGCGGCATCAAAGCGATCGTTCTTGAAGTAGAAGTCACCGAGTTCGATGTATTGCGTCGCGAGTGCTTCGGGCGTGCTGGCCGGCGCCGGTGCGCGGGCGCCAGCGCCGCCTGCCGATCCGCCGGCGCTGCGAGCGGTGTCGACGACGCTTGTGTAGCCGTCATCGTATGGCTCGAGCTCTTCTTCGACGACGACACTGCTCGGCACCGAAAGGTAGGTCGGGCAATAGCTGGTAGTCGGGTACCACCAGTAGCTCGACGGCAGTGCGTTCGGGATCGAGAACGTGCTCCAGTAGGTGTTGCGGTAGCAGCTATTCCAGTAGTTGCCGCGGAACGCGTTGTAGGGCGATAGCACGCCGACGTTCCAGCAGAACGGGTCGAAGCCCCAGTTGTTGAAGCCCCAATTGTTGAAGCCCCAGTTGCCGAAGCCGCAGTTATTGAAGCCCCAGCTGCCGTAGCCGTAGCCATAGTTGTTGCGGTATGGGCTGTAGCCGTAGCCCCAGTAGCCACACCAAAGCGAGCTGCTGCGGTAGCCGACGCCCCAGCGGTAACTGGCTTCTGCGTAGGGCATGCGGCCGATCCGGATACCCGAACGTGCAGCGCCGAGGCGCGGCGATGCGAGCCGTGGCACGAGGTTGGGGGTGACGCCAACGACGGCTGGCGCGTTGACGCGGGATACGGCGTTGACCGTTGTGCGCGGGGTCGTGCGCGGAGTTGCGCGCGGCGTGTTGCGGGTCGTGCGGACACCTGGCGTGGCCTTACGTGCATCGCTGCTGCGCGGCGACTTGCGCGGTGTCGCGATTCGATTGCGCGGTTGGTAGCGGTTGGATAACGGCGTCGAACGCGGCGCATTTGGTCGCCCGGAGCGTGGTGCTGAGCGCGGCGTCGAGCGCGTCGAGCGCGGTGCATCGCGGCGCGTGGTCAAATCGCGCACTCTGCGTGCATTGGTCACGTCCGACGGCGTCAGCTTGCGCGTCGATTGGTAGCGGTTGGTCGAACGGCTCGTTGAACTGCGCGGCGTGCGCGAAGTCGTCGTGCGGTTTGTGTTGCTGTTGTTTGGCGTGCGCGATGTGGTCGATGGTGTACCGACTCGGCGCGTAATCGTGTTGCTGCCACGGGCATCACTGCTCGGGCGTGGTGTGTAGCGGCTGTTCGAGTTGCTGCCGCCACGGTTGCGACTGGAGCTTGCCGGGGGCCGGTAGCTGCCCGTGCTGCTTCTAGTGCGCGGCGTGTAGCTCGGCGTCGATCGCGTGCTGCTTGGCGCGCTACGCGGCGTGCTGCGTGACGACGAAGGAGTTCGTGAACGGCCTGCAGTCGAACGTGTTGTCGGCCGGTAGGCGTTGTCGCGCGCCGTTGGCGTGGAGCGGGTTGGGGTCGGCGTCGAGCGTGGTGTCGAGCGCGGTGCCGAGCGCGGCGTCGATCGCGGTGTCGAGCGCGGCGTCGATCGCGGCGCAGATCGCGGCGTCGATCTTGTCGGTGTCGGACGCGATCGCGGTGCCTGGCGTGTCGGCGTGGGGCGTGACCGCGGGGCTTGGCGTGTGGGGGCCTGGCGGGTTGGCGCTGGGCGCGAGCGAGGAGCGGGTCGCGACGGAGCAGGGCGAGCGCGCGGGGCCGGACGGGAGGGAGCCTGACGAGCTGGCGCCCTGGCCGTCGGGCGGGAGCTTGGCCGGCTTGTCGAGCTGCGTCGTTGCGCGGACAGCGGCAGGGCGATCAGCAGGCCAAGAAGAGCGGTAATGATGGTTCGTTGCGTCGTCATGGTTCCTCGCGTTGAGGTGAGGGTAGCCCACATAGCAATAAGGATACCGGATCCTTGGGTCCGGCTCAGAAGCGTCTGCTGCTGGGTTTACGTGGCTTGTATACGCTAGCGCGTAAGCAAAACGCGATGCTGGCCGCGGGTTGTCTCGCGGTCACTACACGGCATTCCCTTGCGCGGGGCACCAGCGCCGGGCCAGACTGGATGATTCCAAAGTCATGATGGAACCCAACCCGCCCCCCGTCGCTCGCTTCAGCTTGCTCGGACCGCCGCTGCGCACGTTCTTTCGTGGGCTGGCCGCCGTCCTGCCCCTGGCAGCCACTGGCGCGCTGATTTCCTGGGCGGTCGTCAGTGGCGAGACCCTGCTGCGCACGGTCATCATCGACTGGTTCGGTCTGCCCGAAACCCAGTATTGGCCGGGCATGGGCTTCGTGCTGTCGATCGCGCTGGTGTTCGTGATCGGCCTGCTGATGTACTCGTTCATCGTGCGGCAGGTCTACCGGCGCCTGACGAACCTGCTGGAGCACATTCCGATCGTCAAGTTCGTCTACGGCATGTTCGTCGATGTGGCGCGTCTGGTCTCCAGTGCCGAGGAGAAGCCGTTTCGCCGGGTCGTGCTGGTGCGCTTGCCCGAGGGGCTCGAGCAGATCGGCTTCGTCACGCGAGAGGCGTTTGACGACCATCCGGACATCGGCGAAGACAAGCTGGCGGTCTACTTCCCGATGAGCTACCAGCTCGGAGGTTTCACCATCATCGTGCCCAAAGCCAATGCCAAGGAACTCAAGATGTCAGTCGAGGAGGCTCTGCGGTTCTGCGTTACAGCTGGCGTTTCCAAGACCGAGGAGAAGTGAGTCACAGAGTTATTGCGCGGAGAGTTCGGCCATGAGGAGTGATCTGTAGGCGCAAACCGGCCTGAGTCCGTAAGATCCGCAGCCCATCATGCGGATCCCTCACGCAACTGTCGTTCCTGTTCTGTTGGCCTCGGCGCTCGTCGCCCAAAAGGTAAGCTTCCCTGAGTCGATGGACTTCGGTCCATGTCTGATGACGACCTTCGACGGTGGTGGCCTGTGCGGCACCACCGAGAAGGGCCTGGTCATCCGACTCGGCGACCGCGGCGCGGTGTCGTTTGATACCGAGCTGCTGCGCATGTCGGTCGCGTGGACGGATGGTTGGCTGCGCTTGCGTGGCACCGCCTATGACGGTTCCCACGGTCCGTTCCCCGGTCGCCGCGGTCGCGCGCTGGCCGAAACCGCGCCGGGTCCCGGATGGGCACGCGACGGCAGCTTCGCCGACCCGCGCCCGATCCCGCACGGTCCGTTGCCGACGGCGTGGGGCAAGTATGGCGGCCACAGTCGCGTCGGGGAGGAAGTCGTCATCGACTACCGACTCGGCGACATGAATGTGCGCGAGATGTATGACCTCGAAGGCGACGCGCAGCCCGTGTTGCTGCGCACGCTCGAGCTCGGTCCGTCGAAGGTGCCGCAGCAGATGATCGTGCTCGAAGGTCCCGCGGGCGCGGCCACCGGCCCGGTAAAGCACGGTGACCATGGCCGAGCCGCTCTGCTGGTGGTTCGGCGCGACTCGACGTCTCTGGTCGAAATGGATTCGTCGGCAGTTGCTTGGGACAAACTGGTGTTTGGCGCGCCATCCAACGCCGACTACCTCGATGGCAAGAGCGGCTCTGGCGCGACGATCGCTGCGGTCGCTGGCTACGCGCCCGTGCACGGCGCCGAGGACCAATCGGTTGCCAAGTTGGTCGATGGCCTCGCGGCTCAGAACCACGATGACTCCGGCAGCAGTGTTTGGTTCGATAAGCACAAGGTCGACGGCAAGAACACTGATCACGGCCGCCTGGTCGTCGATCTCAAAAAGTCGGTCGACGTGTCGCGCGTCAACACCTACTCGTGGCATCGAGGCAATCGGGCGCGCCAGCAATACGTGCTCTACGGCCGCAATGGAGCCGGCGACGCAGCCGCGAAGAACCTGGCTGAGGCTGGCTGGCAACTCATCGCCAACGTTGATACCAACTCGCTCGGCTACGGCGACAAGCATGCCGCGAGCATCGCCAAGAAGGACGGCATCGGAACCTTCACGCACCTGCTGTTTGACGTGAAGCGCGGTACCACGTTCTTCTCGGAGATCGATGTCTACGCCGGCGATGTTCGCGCCAAGTTTGAAGGTCGCGGCGACAACCAATTCTTGGCCGCATCGTTGCACGGCAGCGCCGGCCCAACGATCGAAGCACGCGACGGCCGCATCCTGATGACCGTGCCGCCGCACGACAAGACGTTGCGCGTGCAGCTCGCGATCGCGTCGTTTGGTGACGCTGCCATGAAGCTAGGTAGCGAGATGCTGGCCAAGAAGCGCACCGTCAACGGCATCCCGCTTGGCGCTGGCAAGAAGCGCTGGGGCGGCAAGGTCGTTACCAAGGGTGTGCGCGGAGCCGACGATGGCCCGTTCGCCGTCGACACGATCACGATCCCGTTCGAGAACCCGTGGGGTTCGCGCATGCGCACCGGTGCATTCGACTTCTTCAGCGATGGCCGCGCCGCGGTGTCGACGTGGAATGGCGATGTCTGGATTGTCTCGGGCATCGACGACAGCCTCGACAACCTCGAGTGGCAGCGCTTCGCGACTGGCCTGTTTGATCCGCTTGGCTTGCGCATCGTCAACGACGTCGTCTTCGTGCACGGTCGCGACGGCCTGACGCGCTTGATCGACATCAATGACGATGGCGAAGCCGATCGTTACGAGTGCTTCAACAACCAGATCTACATCACGGCCGCGTTCCACGAGTTCGCGTTCGACCTGCAGACCGACAAGCAAGGCAACTTCTACTTCACCAAGGGTGCGCCGGTGAATCCCGGTGGCCGTGGCTTCATGAAGATCGTGCCGCACCACGGTGCGATCCTGAAGGTCAGCGCCGACGGCTCGACGATCGAAACCGTTGCGACCGGCATGCGCGCGCCGAACGGCATGGGCGTGTCGCCCGACGGCATCATCACCAGCGGCGACAACGAAGGCACCTACATGCCGCGTTGTCGCCTCAATTGGATCGAGAAGCCGGGTTTCTACGCTGGCGTCAAGGACACCGCGCATCGCACGCCGGTTCCGGACCAGCCTGATCTGCCGCTGTGCTGGATGCCGATGGAAGTCGACAACTCAAGCGGTGGCCAGGTTTGGGTGACGGGTGGCGCTTGGAAGGATCTGCAAGGCCGCTTGCTGCACAACTCTTACGGCACCTGCTCGACCTATCTGGTGTTGCCCGAGCGCGTCAATGGCCAGATGCAAGGCGGTGTCGTGCGTTTGCCTGCCAACTACTCGTCGAGCTGCATGCGCGGTCGCTTCTCGCCGATCGATGGCGAGATGTATGTCATTGGCTTGAAGGGTTGGCAGACCAGTGCTGCGCGCGAAGGCGGCTTCCATCGCGTGCGCCGCACCGGTCGCCCGCTCGACTTGCCCATCGCTCTGAGCACCTGCGACAAGGGCGTCTACTTGACGTTCTCCGACGAACTCGATGCGGAGATCGCCGCGGATGCCGAGAGCTTCGGCGTCGAGATTTGGAACTACCGTTACTCGCAAAACTACGGCTCGCCCGAGATCTCGCTGCTGCACCCCGAGCGCAAGATCGCCCAAGGCAAACCCAACCGCGACCCGCTGAAGGTCACGTCGAGTACGTTGTCGAGTGACGGTCGCACGGTCTTCCTGGCGATCGAGGGCATGCGCCCGGTGCACCAGATGAAGATCACGTGGGACCTCGACTCGAAGCAAGGTCGTGCGTTGCGTGGCGAACTGCACAACACCATCCACAACCTGCAGAAGGATCCGGGTTTCCCGAAGGCGCGCTAGGATGCGAGTACGTTCCACGATGGCGGTTGCCTGGATTGCTGCGGTCATGCTGTTGACTGCGGCTGGGTTTCGCGCCGGTGCGCCGGCGGCAGCCGCGGTTACCCCTACGCCACACAGTCCTACGCCACACAGTCCTGCGCCGCACAGCCCTGCGATTCACAACCCTGCGATTCAGGGTCCCATGGCCCGCGGCGCGAAGGTGACTTTTGAGAGTGTCCGTGGCGACAAGGTGCGTCACAGCCAGCGTGCGCGCCTGTTGTCGCTGGCTGTTGACCGCGGCGAAACACCGACGCCGTTTTTGCCGGTCGGTGCGTTTCGTGCGACTTACGAAGTCGTGGTAACCCTGCCAGCGCGCGACCGCATCAAGTTCCAACTCGATGGACGCGGCAAGGTCAAGCTGTCCGTCAATGGCAAGGTCGCGCTCGAAGGCTCACTCAACTCACGGAACTCACTTGAGAACGAAAAGGCCGTGCGACTGAAGAAGGGCGGCAACGATATCAAGATTGAGTTTGAAAGTGCCGCCCGCGGGGATGGCGAGTTGCGCGTGTTCTGGTCGGGTTACGACTTTGGCTTCGAGCCAATCAAGCCGGAACTGATGTCGTATCCGGCGGCCGACCAGGCTGTGGTTGCTGGCGAGCAACTGCGCCGCGGTCATCGCCTGTTCGTCGAGCGCCGCTGCGCCCGTTGTCACGACTACGACGAGCTCCGTTTGGCGGACTCCGCGTACCTCGAATTGGATCGCTCTGGTCCAGATCTTCGTTTGGTTGGCACCCGTGTCCGGCAAGGCTGGATGGCGAAGTGGATGAAGGATCCGCACGAGGTTCGTCCCGAGGCGACGATGCCGAAGTTCGCACTCGGTGGCTCGGATGCCGTCGATATTGCGAGCTACCTGGCGACGCTGGGACAACCGCAACCGCATGCTGGCTTCACCAAGAAGCAAGCGGCGGCCGGCGGCGAGCGCTTTCGGGAACTTGGTTGTGTTGCGTGCCATACGCGCACCGACGAGTCCCGGCAGGACGCGATGCTCGGGGATCGCATCCACCTGGCCTTCGTCAAGCAGAAGTGGCACGCCAGTAGCCTGGTCTCCTACCTGCAAGATCCGTCGGCGCATTACGACGACGTGCGCATGCCCAACCTGAAGGTGTCGGCCGAGGACGCCGCCAACCTGGCTGCCTACTTGCTCAAGGATGCTGCGCCACTGCCGGTGCGGAAGGGCGACTTGAAGAAGGGGCGGCGACTGGTGCGCAAGCACGGTTGCTTCCTCTGCCACGCGTTCGAAGAAGACATTCCGCCAGTGGATCGCCTGTTCCCGCGCTATCGCAACCTGAAGCCGAAGCGCGGCTGCCTGGCCGACAAGCCTGGCGGCGATGCGCCGGATCACGGCTTTTCGGCCCCGGAGCGGGCGGCGTTGCGCGCGTTCTTGCCGTTCGCCAATGAGGTGCCGTTCCGCAAATCGCCACTCGACTTCGGTGCGCGTCATGTCGTCGCCGAGCGCTGCACGGCGTGTCATGCACTGGACGGCCAAGCGTCCACCTGGGCGCGGCTGGCGGAGAAGTGGTCCATCGACGAGCCGTTGCCGCCGGAGCAAGATCCAGTCGCGCAGGGCTTGCCGTCGTTGACCTGGGTTGGCGCCAAGCTGCAGCCTTCGTGGATCCGCAAGTTCGTCGTCGGTGAGTTGCCGTCGCCGCGCCCGTGGTTGACGGCGCGCATGCCGAAGTTCGAGAAGCACGGCGCCGCGTTGACCGACGGCTTGGTGCGGGAGCACGGGTACTTGTCCAAGGACGAACCGATTCGTCCAGGCGGCGCCAATCTGGCGATCCACGGAGACCGGTTGATGCAGCAAGGCACCGGCTTTGGCTGTGTGCAATGCCACGCGGTTGGCAACAAGAAGGCCGAGCAGGTGTTCGAGCGCGAAGGCATCAATCTGGTGACGGCCCGCAAGCGCTTGCGGCACGAATACTACACGCGTTGGTTGGCGGACCCGACTCGTTTGGATCCCGATGCTCGCATGCCCAAGTATGCCGACAACAACGGCAAGACCGCGTTCACCGACGTGCTCGCCGGCGATGCCGCCAAGCAGTTCGAAGCGATCTGGCAGGCTCTGGGAGACAAGGCCAAGTAGTGTCGGATTCCTTGCGCGCGGTGGGGGTTGCCTTGCAGGCAGCCGATGGCGGAGGCTTCGAACTGCAGGGCGGTGACAGCGATTGGCTGCGCGCCGTTTTGGTGTCGTTTGGCTATCGCGCCCACATTGAGGGCACGACCTTGCACGTGCCCGAGGCGGACGTTGTGCGCTTGGAGCGTGCCGTGCTGGCCGCGATGGCTCCCGAGGCGATCTTGTTTGATCTCGATGGCGTGCTCGCGGACATCGGCAGTCGCAAGGCCATTGCCAGCGTCGCAGATGTGCAGGCCATCGCCGCGCGCTTTCCGATTGCAGTGGTCACGACGTGTCCGCGCCGACTCGCAGAGTCCGCGCTGGAAGCGCACGGGTTCTTGCCGTTCATCGACGTCGTCGTCGGCAGCGAGGAACGGCCATGCAAGCCGGATCCGCATCCAGTGAACGTCGCGCTGCAGCAGCTCGGCAAGCAGGCTGCGTGGATGCTTGGCGACAACCCGAGTGATGTTGCCGCGGCGCGTGGCGCAGGCGTCGTGCCGTTCGCCGTGTTGCCGCACGGCATCGGGGCCGAGTCCCACATGGATCGGCTGCGCGCCGCAGGGGTCGTGCGCATGGTGGCCGGAGTTGCGTCGCTATTGCCGCTGTTGCCACAGCGCAGCGAGTAGCCCGCGCTACTTGTCGCGCAGCTGCCGGTAGCGTTCGCGGTACTTCTTCGCCAGTTCGGTCTGCTTGGTCCGCATGTCGACTTGCCGGCCTTGCACGAACGCCATCTCGATCTTCGTGGTGAGTTCGAACGGGTGGCCGGTGGCGACGAACAGCGTCGCGTCCATGCCCTTTTGCAGCGAGCCAAGTTGCTCGCCGACACCGAGGATCTCGGCGGCGTGCATGGTGATGGCGGCGAACGCATCTTGTTGCGATAGCCCATAGGCCGCGGCGGTCGCGGCGTGGTACGGCAGGTTGCGATCGTTCGAGTAGTCGCTGCCGGTTGCGATGCAGAACTTCACGCCGGCCGCCTGCAAGTCGCGCGGCAACGTGAATGCTTCGTCGTAGCCGACGTCGTCGCGGCGCGGCAAACGATGCACGCCATCGATGATGACCGGGACCTGGTGTTGTTTCAGCATCGCCGCGCATCCGCGCGCTTCGTGGCCGCCGACGATGATGATGCGCAGCTTGCGTTGGATGCCCCATTGCACAGCGGATTCGATTTGCTCGACGGTGTTGGCGAGCACGAATACCGGGACTTCGCCGCGCAACGCCGGCACCAGTGCTTCATGACGGATGTCGAGTGCGACGCTCGGGTCCGTGATGCGGGCGTCTAGCCAGGCTTGCGCGGCCGCAAACGCGGCGTCGATCTGCGCCTGCTGTCGCGCTGCACGCCCCGTCTCTTCGGGAGGTGTCGGGCCGCGGCGACGAAACCTGCCGCTGCCCGAGGATGGCCAGGAGATGACCGGCCCGGCATTGCGACGCACGGCCATGTCGTCGTTGGTCCAGCCATCGAGCTGGATCAATGATGCCCGCCCTGGCAGCATGCCGCCGATCGGGAATACGTTCGCGACCAGCACGCCGTTGCTGCGCGCGACCGGAATCGCCGTCGAGTCCGGGTTGACCGCGGTCAGCGCCAATGCTTCCGGGGATTGCTCGCCGAGTTCATCGGTGTCGACCGACTGCGGCACCATCCCGATCTCGATCAGTCCGAGCGACGTGTGCGCCGAGATCATGCCGGGGAACACATGCTTGCCCTTGAGGTCGATGCGCAGCGGTTCGTCGAGTTCCGCCGGCAGCTTGGGGTTTTGGCCGGCCGGTAGGATCGCTTGGATTTTGCCCTTGTCGAACCAAATCGTGCCGCCAAGCACGATGCCACCCGAAACTGTGTGGATGACCGCGTTGGTCAACACCACCGGGCCCTTCTGCGGCGCGGCTTTGGGTAGCAGGTCCTGCGCTGCGAGCGGCACCGCGACCATGCAGAAGGAAAGTGTGCAGGCGAACAGCGTAGCTGTCTTGTTGGTCAAGCAAATCACTAGCGGCCTCCTTGGGCGTTGCGGCAGCAGTAGTCGTTGTTGGTTTCTTCCGCGGCCCAGTAGGCATCCTTTGGATCGCCTTCCTTGGCAGTGCGGTCGCCCTTCTTGCTGCCCTTGTCGATTGCAAGTTGCAGCAGTCGTTGGCGCTCCTTTTGGATGCCTTCGCGCAACCGGCGATCTTGTTCGAGGGAGAACATCATGCGGCCGTCGACCCACGTCGCTTCGCAGCGTGCCGCGTAGCTGAGCGGGTTGGCCGACCACAGCGCGATATCGGCATCCTTACCAGGGGTGAGCGAGCCGGTGCGGTCGAAGATGCCAAGCTGGATCGCCGGGTTGCGGGTGACGAAGTGCAGCGCCTCGTGCTCCGCGACGCCTCCATACTTGACGGCCTTGCCCGCTTCGGTGTTGAGCCGGCGCGCGTGTTCATTGCTGTCGCTGTTGAACGAGACAACGACGCCTTGCTCGTGCAGGATGGCGCCGTTGTCGGGGATCGCGTCGTAGACCTCAAACTTGTAGGCCCACCAGTCACTAAACGAAGACGCACCAACCGCGGACTGCTTGATCGCGTCGGCGACCTTGTAGCCTTCGAGCACGTGCTGGAACGTGCCGATCTTGATGCCGTATTCGTTGGCCAGCGCGCACAGCATGAAGATCTCATCCTGGCGGTAGCTGTGGCAGTGGATCAGGCGGCGACTGGCGAGGACTTCGGCGAGTGCTTCGAGTTCGAAGTCGACCCGCGGCGGCATGCGCTTGGCGCGTTCGCGCGGGGACAGTTCTTCGTAGGCCTTGTGCTCGCGCGCGTAGGCCTCGGCGGCCGCGAAACGATCGCGCAGCACACCTTCGACGCCCATGCGCGTGTTCGGGTAGCGCGTGTTCGCCGAACTGCGTCGGTTGACGCGGCGCGGGTTCTCACCGAGCGCGAACTTGATGCCAGGCTTGCTGCCCTCGACTTTCATCTGATCCGGGTGGGTTGCACCCCAGCGGATCTTGACGGTATTGCTTTGACCGCCGATGACGTTCGCCGATCCATGCAGTTGGTTGACGGCGGTGACGCCGCCCGCAAGTTGCCGGTACCAGTTGACGTCGTCGGGGTTGATGACGTCCTGAATGCGAACTTCACTGGTGACTCCTTGGCCACCTTCGTTGACACCGCGCGAGATACCGGTGTGCGAATGGCAGTCGATGATGCCCGCGGTGATGTGTTTGCCCTTGCCGTCGATCACCTTCGTGTTGGGTGGCAGGTCTGGCACGTCGCCGCCCGGGCCTGCATACACGATCTTGCCGTTGCGCACGAATACGGCGCCATCGAGCAGCTTGCCGCGTCCGTCGCCGGTCCACAGCGTGGCGCCAAGGATCGCGTAGTCCCGTGGTTTGGGCTGTTCCAGCATCCCGTAGCCGCCGAGTGGCATTGGCAACGCGGCCAGCTTGATCGGCGCCTCAGGCTTCGTCTTGCTGGCGTCTTTGGCCGCCTCGTTGGTGGCGGCCGAGGTTGCCGTGACCACGGACACCGCGCCGTCCGAGGGCGTGCAGATCCCGGCGAGTCCATCCTTGTCGATGTGTAGGCGCAACCAGAACGTGCGGTCCTTGGTCGCTTTGCCCTTGAGCTGGCAAGTTAGCGAATGCGCATCTCGTTTGACGCTGCGCACCTTGATCTCTTCGTCGCCTAGCTTGCAGGTGACCTTCTTGCCGTCGATGGTCAGCGTCGGCGTGCCGGCGCTGCTTTCGCCGGGCCATCCGGTTGCGATCGACCAGGTGCCATCGAGGCCAGCATCTTTCTTGGCCGCAATGACGTGGCGTCGACCGCCGACCCAGACATCGCGCACGATGCGTTCCTTGCCGAACAAGTTGCCTTCGACGACGACAAGATTCGCGAGCTTGCCCTTGGCGATCGTGCCGCATTGTTCGGTGATGCCGAGCAGCTTGGCGGGTTCGGTGGTGACCGCGGCCAGTGCTTGCACGTCGGTAACGCCTTGTTCTTTGGCATCGCGAACGCGCGCAGCGAAGTCGTCGCGCTTGCGCAACCGCGACGTCGTCCACGCGATCGTTACCCCAGCATCGAGCAGGCGCTTGCTGTTGCTCGGTGCGTGCTCCCAACTTTGCAGTTGCCGTAGCGACACGCGATCCGCGGCTGCGGCCGTCGACACCTCGGGAGTGTCCGGAAGTTGCAGCGGCACGACGATCGTTGCGCCGCTGTCCGCGAGCGCTCGCAAGCGTCGGAACTCCATGCCGCTGCCGACGATCACTGGCGTGCGTGCGTATTCCTTGGCGATCTTCAAGCAGCGCAGCGCTTGCAGTTCGTTCTGCGTGTCGAACCACATCGGCAGCGAACGTTGTGCAAACACGGCAGCCAGCACGCGCGATGGTTGCGGTGCGTGTGCTTGCAGCGCGGTGTCGATGCTTGCGGCAGCCAGGCTGCTGCCATACCACTGCCCGTCGGACAGCGATTGGCGCAGCAGTGCGATCGAACCCATTTCGCTACCGGGGTAGCCACCGCGATTGGTTTGCAGGCTGGCGACCGTGTAGGCCTCGTCGCGTAGCACGCGGGCGTTGTCGGTTTCGGTCGGTTCGTCCAGCAGGATCACCGCGGACGTGCCCTTCAGGATGCCTCCCGATGGCGCGGCGGCGACCACGGTGAATCCGAGCGCGCGCAGTTCCTTGCGTTCTTTCTCGCCGACCAGGCCACCGTCGAGTGCGTTGCGCTGCGGCTGCACCATCGTGTTCCAGTGCTGGTCCGCCGCGTCCTTGTCGAGCGCCGGCACATCGGAAGCAAAGAACGGCTCGATCATCCCGGGGTAGATCGTCAGGCCAGTGCAGTCGATGACGGTTGCACCCTTGGGGGCTGCGGCGCCGCTGGCAACCTGGGTGATTCGGCCGTCGCGCATGACGACGGTGCCGAGCTGCAGTTCTTTGCCGGGCTCCGTGATGACCCGTGCGTTTTGCAGTGCATACCAACCTGGAGTGACCGGGCGCGGTCCGTTGTGCGGACGACCTTGCGCGATGGCCGAAGTTACCAGGGTGGCGAGAACGACGAGCTTGCCGATTCGCATGGCCGGAGAGCATACGCACCGGACGGACGCGAGCGAGTGTTACAGGGTTTGCCTGAGTACCGGATTCGTCAGCCGTCGCGTATCCGCAGTTCGCCATCGAACAGCACGTCAACGATCAGCGAGTAGCTGCGCGGCGTCTCCCGCCCCAGCTTTTCGGTCACCGTTACGGTCAACGCGCGCGACATGGGGAAGAAGTCGCACGCGGCGTGCACACTGAACTCGCCGCCGGGCCCCTTCCCGGTGAGGCTCGGGGTGAACAGCCATTGGCTGCCGTCCGGCGTGATGGCTCCCCGTAGCGTCAGCGTGTAGTTGAGCCACAGGGAGCCGCCGCCGGTCAAGACGTTGCGTTCCAGTAGCTGGGCTTGCACCTGCGACCACGGACCTTCGCGAAACTCCGCGTAGAACGGAATGTGTTCGCCGGACGCATCGAGGTGGCTGCCGCCCGACGAATACCTGCCTGCCTTGCCCGTTTGTCGCGTGTCGTGTGCGACGAACGAGTTGGAAATGGTGGGGCCGCTGACGAAGCCGACGCCCTCGGCCAACGGCTGCGCCCCCAGGGCGGGTTCGTTCAGGGTGCCGATCGAAAACTCATTCGTGATGCGGGGGGCGTTTCCCCACCATGTGGCTGCTAGCAACGCCAGCAGCGCGGCACCGGCAAGCAGGATCCATTTTCGGGCGGCCATGAGGCTACTGTGGCCGCAGTCTCGGAGCAGAACAAAGGTGTCTGCAAGTTTCGTGAACCGATCTCTCGGCCCGAGCGACTTGACCTGCGATTCTGATGCGTCGTTCTGCTGACCAGACCCTGGATGAATTGCTGGTGTTGTCGTGTTGCGACGGCAGCAAGCAGGCCTTTGCGGCGCTGCATCGCCGCTGGCACAAGAAACTACTGGCGCATGCCGGGCACTTGCTCGGCCGTTCGATGCGCGATCGTGCGGAGGACGTCTGCCAAGAAGCCTGGTTGGCGATCGCACGCGGGATCGAGTCGCTCAGCGAGCCCAGTCATTTTCGCGCCTGGGCCTATTCGATCGTGACGCGGCGCGCCGCAGACTTGCGTCGCACCCTTGGCCGCGCCGAGCGAGCAACCGAAGGCCTGCGTCAGGAAAGCGCGAACCAGACGGACGCCGCGAGCGACTCAGAGAGTGCGGCGGAATCGTTGCGGCTCGCGCTCGACACGCTGTCGAGTGAGGACCATGCACTGCTGCGGCTGTTCTACCTCGACGAACTCTCGGTTGCCGAGACCGCCGAGGCACTCAATATTCCATTCGGCACGGTAAAGAGCCGGCTGTTTCACGCGCGGCAACGACTGCGCCGCGCCATGCAACGGAGATCAAAATGAAACCCAAGAAGCAATTGTCCGACGAACTTGATGAGCAACTGCGCAGCGCGCTGCGTGAAGAAGATGCGGAGCTGCTGGCTCGACTCGATACCGATCCCGGCATCTTGGAAACGGCGCTGTCTGGATTCCGTGGCCGCAATGCGTGGTGGGTCTATATCAGCAGTGTCGTGCAGCTTGCCCTGGTGGTGGTTGCGGTTTGGAGTGGCGTCAACTTCTTCGGTGCGCAGTCCGTGGACGACCGGGTGCTATGGGGAGTTTCGCTGACGATTACGGCGACGATGGCAGGCACGTTGAAGATGATCCTGTGGAGCCACGTCGAGCGGGCCATGCTGCGGCGCGAAATCAAACGGGTCGAATTGCAGGTCGCGACTCTGAGTCTGCTGCTCAAAGAGCGGCCGTAGCAGCGCAAGAACTTGAACGACCCCGTTGACAGTCGCGCGAGTGCTGGTATCTCTGAGGCCGTGGAACGTCTCCTCGAGATTCAAGAACAGCACCCGCTAACGCACGGCGAGCACATGCACGTCTGCGTCTTCGCGAATTGCTGGTGGTGGCCAAACGCATCCGCGGGCCGCCATGACCGTTCCACCACGTCAGTGATCTAGACCAACAAGATCATCCAAGACTGACCAACGAAACGAGAAGGCGGCCCCCGCGGGAGGCTGCCTTCTGTCGTTTCAGGGGGTGCCGAGCGCGCGGGTTGCCACGAGCAAGATGGCAAACCCAACCCAACAATCCAAGGCAACCGCATCGGCCGATCGCGGCACTGTTGCCCCACTTCCACGGTCGTTTGGCGATCCGGCGATCGCCTGCACGGTGCTTGCTACGGAGCTGCCAATCGCCAATTGCGCGGCTCCGGAGCTTCTCCATGGCCGCACCCGCAAGGCTGGTCGCGTGTTGTTTGCCAGCCGTTCGGGTGTCTCGCAATCCCTGGTCGTGACGCGCGCTCCGCTGCGGCTGACGGTGCGTGGCGATACGGCGTGCATCTCGTTGCTCGAACTCTCGGTCGCGCCGTTGCTTCGTGCTCTGCGTGAACGCATGCCGACGGCCAACTGGTGTGGTCCAGACCTGCACGTGCCGCTAGTCGCGCCAGAGACGGATGCCACGGCGTGCGATCGCGACGTGTTGCGCGAGCCGTCGGTTTTCGATCCAGTGCGCGCTCTGCTGGGGCTGGTGGGGGATCGCGAGGCTGCGGCGGTCGCGGTTGGTGTCTACGGCGCGCTTGGCTTCGATCTCGTGGATCGCTTCGAGCCGCTGGGGCCGAGGCGGCCGGACCCGAACGACGAGGCCGACATCGAACTGGTTCTCGGCCTTGATGTCGTTCGGTATGACGAAGATCGCGGCGTGGTGCAGGTGGTCACGCGTGGCCTGCCATGGGAAGCCATGTCGGCAGTGCAAGACCGTCATGCAGCAACGCTCCTGGCACTGCAACAGCCGGATGACCGTGCCGAAGATTCGGGCACCTGTGGTGTTTGCGTTGCCGAGCAACCCGATCAGGCCTTCCTCGATGGCGTCGTGCAGCTGCGAGAACACATCGCGGCCGGCGATGTGTTCCAGGCGGTGTTGTCGCGGGCGGTTACCTGGGAATGCAGCGCCGATTCGCTCGAGGTGTTCAAGCGGCTCGCCGACCGTGAGCCGTCGCCCTACACGTTCCATCTCGAGCTCGAACGGGGCGCGTTGTTTGGTGCGTCTCCCGAAACGTGCGTGCGCGTTGCCGACGGCCAGGTCGAGATTCGACCGATCGCCGGTACGACCCAGCGTGGCGCTGAGCACGAAACCGACCAACGCTTGGCGCTGGCACTGTTGTTCGATCGCAAGGAACGATCCGAGCACGTGATGTTGCTGGACCTGGCGCGCAACGACATTGCCCGGGTGGCCGTTGCCGGCACCACCGAGGTGGTGCAACAGTTCGCCGTCGAAAAATACAGCCGCCTGCAACATCTGGTCAGCCGGGTGCGAGGCACCTTGCGGCCCGATTTGGATGCCCTGCACGCCTACCGCGCCGCGGCCAATATGGGCACGTTGAGTGGCGCCCCGAAAGCGCGCGCGACCGAGATCATTCGGCAGCTAGAGCCAGTTGGCCGCGGCTTCTATGGCGGCGCGGTGGTGTGCCTGTTTGCCGATGGGCAGATGGACTCATGCATCGTCATTCGCAGCATACGAGCGATCGACGGTGTCTATCGGGCGCAGGCGGGAGCGGGCATCGTCTGGCATAGCGATCCGCAACGAGAGTTGCAGGAGACGCAGCGCAAGTTGCGTGCGGTGAGCGAAGTGATGGCGTCGTTCGCGGCGCAGCCGGTTGTCGAGGTGCGCGCATGAGTTCTGCCACGGATACCCCCAGCAATGGGCCCCGTCCGCGGGTTCTGATGCTCGATCATCGCGACAGTTTTGTCTTCCTGTTGGCAGATCAGATTGCGCGGTTGGGAGTCGATGTCGAGGTCGTGCGCGCCGGAATGTCGCTTACGGAATGGCAAGGCTGTCTCGCGCGCCTGCAGCCGACGCTGGTCGTGTTGTCGCCAGGTCCCGGCCATCCGAACGATGCGTCGCTGGCGCGGGCATGGTTGGCGACGCGGCCGACGACTCCCGTGTTTGGTGTTTGCCTCGGCCACCAGGTCATCGGGCTCGCAGCTGGCGACACGATCGAACGCGCCGAAGAGCCGGTTCATGGTGAGGCGTGCGTCATCGATTGGAGCCAGCAACCGTTCGCGGATCCGCTGCCCGAACGAATGCCGGTCGCGCGCTATCACAGCTTGCTGGTCGTGCGTTCGCACGGAGAAGCGCCGTTGCGCACCTTGGCCACCAGCCATCACCGTGGCCGCGATTTGGTCATGGCTATCGAACACACCGAACTGCCGCAACTGGGCGTGCAGTTCCACCCCGAGTCGGTGTTGACGCCGCACGGCCAACAGTTGTTGCGCGGTGTTCTGGCCTGGGCCGAACAGAAACAGAAGTCCATGGCGATCGAGGAGATGATTCGATGAGTGTTTCGCAACTTTTGCGCACGGTGGTGGCTGGAGAGCCAGTCGATGCCGTGCTTCTGGAAGACGTCTTGGGCCTCGCGATGACTGGTGATGCGGACCCGGTCGCGTTGGCCGGCTTGTTGTCGGCGTTGGCTTGCCGCGAGCCCCAAGCAGAATGGCTGGTTGCCGGTGCGCGAGCGATGCGCGCGCATGGCATCGCCGTGCGGCCGCAAGTGCGTCCGCTGGTCGACACCTGTGGCACTGGCGGCGACGGTAGTGGCACGTTCAATGTTTCGACGGCGTCGGCGTTCGTGGTTGCCGCTTCTGGTTGCGCCGTCGCCAAGCACGGCAATCGCGGCGTGTCGTCGCCGGTCGGCTCGGCGGATGTGTTGGAGGCGGCTGGCGTGCAGTTGGAGCAAACCCCGCAACGCGCCTGTGAACTGCTCGATGCGGTCGGCTTCGCGTTCTTGTTTGCGCCGTCGTTCCACCCGGCGATGCGCCACGTTGCCCCGATTCGGCGCGCGCTCGGCGTGCGCACGCTATTCAACTTGTTGGGGCCGCTGTGTAGCCCGGCGCGGGCCGAGTTCCAACTGGTCGGCGTCTATTCGAGCAAGCTGACCAGGATCGTCGCCGAAGCCTTGCTGCAATTGGGCAGCCTCGGCGCGTTGGTCGTGCACTGTGATGGCGTCGACGAGATCGGCCTGCACGCCGTGACGGTCGCCCATCAAGTCAAGGACGGCCAGGTTCACGAAGTGCGCATCGATCCGCGTGAGTTGGGAATGTCGTTCTGCGGCCTCGACAAGTTGCAGGGGGGCGACGACAAGCATGCCAACGCTCTGATGCTGCGGGAAGCCCTGCGCGGCGAAGGCGTCGAACGCAGCGACATCGTCGCGTTGAATGCCGGGGCGGCGCTGCTGGTTGCCAACCAGGTCACGACGTTGCAAGAAGGACTGGCGGCGGCCCGTGACGTGATGCGCAGTGGTGGGGCCGAACGGGTGCTCGAGCGCTACATCACGTCGTCGCAGGATCAGCCACAGGTGGCGTCGTGAACGGCTTGTTGTTGGATTTGATGGCGGCGTCGCACCGGCGCGCGATCGATGTCTATGGGCAAGACGTGGCGGGCGGATCGCGTCCGTCGTTGCGGGACGGGCTGTGCGGCAAGCACCGCTTATCGTTGCTCGCAGAGTTCAAGCGTTGCAGCCCGAGCGATTCGAACTTGCAGCCGCTCGCGGACTTGAGTGCGCAGCTGCGCAGCTACGAGCAAGCCGGCGCTGCCGGCGTGTCGGTGTTGACCGAGCCGACTCGCTTCGGTGGCAGCCTCGCGGATCTGCGTCTGGCGGTCGCGCTCAGTCACCTGCCGATGCTGCGCAAGGACTTTCTGGTGCGGCCCGAGCAAGTGCGTGAGTCGTTACATTCCGGTGCGAGCGCCGTCTTGCTCATTGCTCGTTGCCTGCCCGGAGACCAGTTGCATGAGCTGGTCATCGCGTGCCGCGAAGCGGCCGTCGAGATGCTGATTGAGTGCCATGATGAACTCGATCTCGAGCGTGCGCTGCCGTTTGGTGACGCAATGATCGGCATCAACAACCGCGACCTGGATACGTTGCACATCGATCGTGACGTGTTCTTGCGGTTGGCGCCAAAGGTGCCGTCGGAGCGCGTCGTCGTCGCGGAATCGGGCTACCTCGAACCCGTGCATCTCGATCCGGTGATCGGTCTCGCAGATGCCGTGTTGATCGGTTCGGCGTTGATGCGCGGGGTCGACGCTGCGGGTTTCAGTAATCGCAGCGATGCTGTGGGGGACCGGTCATGATGGTCAAGATCTGTGGCTTGCGCCGACCAGCGGACGCGGATGCGGCAATCGGTCTGGGGGCGACCCATATCGGTGTGGTCTTGGCGCAGGATTCCCCGCGCTGTGCCACGCGGGCGCAGGCCCGCGAGATCGCCGACGTGGCGCGCGGTGCGGCCAAGGTTGTGCTGGTGTTCCGGAGCGAGACCGACGGCGTGATTCGCGCGGCGTGCGATGCGGTCGGTGTGGCCCGTTTGCAGGTGCACGGTGCCGAGCGTTCACGTTGCGAAGAACTTGCTGCAGCGGGCTTGTTGCCAACGCAAGTTGTCAGGGTGGAGCCGCAGGCAACCTCGCTGCCGGAGTTTGCCGAGCCGCCAACCGAACTTGTGCCAGCGTTGCTCGACGGGGGAGCCGGTGGTGCGGGGCAATCGTTCTCTTGGGCACTGCTAGGCCCGCGTGCTCCGCACGCGGTGTTTGTTGCTGGCGGCATTGGCCCAGCCAACGTGGGCCGCTTGCTGCAATACCAACCGTGGGGCATCGACGTCAGCAGTGGCATCGAGCTCGAACCTGGAGTGAAGGATCCGGTGTTGATGAGTCAGTTGTTCTATGTCTTGCGTACTGCAGGGGTGATGCGATGACGGCCCTGCCCGAGCGAGTCGTTCCGCAAGTCGGTGCGTTCGGCGAATACGGCGGCCGTTATGCGCCGGAGTTGCTCATGCATGCACTGCAGGAATTGGCCGAGGCCCACGAGTCGATCGTGCCCTCGCCAGGTTTCCAGAGGGCATTCCGGCGAGAACTTCGCACCTGGGGTGGCCGGCCAACACCACTGACCGAGGTGCCCAACTTTGCGCGTCAGGCACGCTTGCAAGTGTGGTTGAAGCGTGAGGACTTGCTGCACGGTGGCGCCCACAAGATCAACAACGTCATTGGTCAGGCGCTGCTCGCGAAGCAACTCGGCAAGCGGCGACTGGTTGCCGAGACGGGTGCGGGCCAGCATGGGGTCGCGACCGCGATGGCGGGGGCACGCCATGGTCTTGCGGTGACGGTCTACATGGGCGCTCGTGACATCGAACGGCAAGCACCAAACGTTGCGCGGATGAAGCTGTGCGGCGCCGAAGTGGTTCCGGTGAAGGCCGGGGCGGCGACACTCAAGGAAGCGATCGACGAAGCCCTGCGCGATTGGGCCGCGACGGTGGACGACACCCACTACGTGCTGGGGACCGTGTGCGGGCCGGATCCTTTTCCGGCACTGGTGCGCGATCTGCAGGCGGTGATTGGCCGCGAAGCGCGCGCCCAGTGTCAGCGCCAACTCGGTGGGCTACCCGATGCCGCGATTGCATGTGTCGGTGGTGGTAGCAACGCGATCGGTTTGTTCTCGGGGTTCCTCGGCGATCTTTCGGTCAAGTTGTTTGGCGCCGAACCCGGCGGGGCTGGGTTGGCAACCGGTCGCCACGGTGCGACGTTGTGTGCTGGCACTCCTGGTTTGCTGCACGGCGCACGAAGCTACATGTTGCAGGACAAGGATGGTCAGGTTCTGGATAGCCACAGCATTGCCGCCGGGCTCGACTACCCCGCAGTGGGACCGCAGCACGCGTTCTTGAAGGACAGCGGTCGCGCGCAGTATCACGCCGTCGACGATGACGCGGCGTTGGCGGCGGTGCACGCGCTGACGCGCAGCGAAGGTATCTTGCCGGCGATCGAGTCGGCCCATGCTCTGGCGCATTGCCTGGCTGCGGTCGAAGCTGGCTTGCTACACGAAGGAGATCGGGTCGTCGTCAACTTGTCCGGCCGTGGCGACAAGGACCTGGCAACCCTGCAGGCGCACATGCCGGGAGGTGTCTCGTGAGCCTCGCCATGCTCCGTGAAGTGTTGGCGGCTTCGCCCCGTCATGTCAGCCCGTTCTTGATGCTCGGGGATCCGGCGCCCGACATGTGTGTCGCGCTGTGTCGGGAGTTGGTTCATGCCGGTGCGACGATGCTCGAACTCGGCTTGCCCTACGCCGACCCGTGCGCCGATGGCCCTGCGGTCCAGGCCGCCGGGATTCGCGCCCGCGCCGCTGGCGTGTCTACGGACTTGGCGCTCGAAACCTTGGCGTCGATTCGCGAGGCATGCCCGAATACGCCGTGCAACCTGCTGGTCTATGGCAACCTCGTGCACGCTCGCGGCCTTGATCGCTTCTGTCGCGATGCGGTGGCGGCTGGAGCCAGTTCGATGCTGGTGCCGGACATTCCGTTCGAAGAAGGCGAGCAGTTGCGCCGTGCAGCGAGCGATCACGGTCTCGGCAACGTGCTGTTAGCTGGGCCGCGCACCAGTGACGCACGCCTCAAGGCGATCGCCGCGGTGAGCGACGCGTTTGTCTACTTGGCCGGGCATCAAGGCATCACGGGCGCGCAACAGGTTGGCCCGGAACCGTCTGGCCCCGAAGCGTCTGGCGCCGAAGCGTCTGGCACTGAAGCGTCTGGCGCCGAAGCGTCTGGCACTGAAGCGTCTGGCGCCGAAGCGTCTGGCACTGAAGCGTCTGGCACTGAAGCGTCTGGCACTGGGCCGGAAATGGATCCGCGAGCTGTCTTGGTGGCTCGCGTGCGGCAACAGGTATCGGTGCCGTTGTGTGTTGGCTTCGGCCTGAGCACGGCGGCGCACATGCAAACGGTCCACGACCACGGCGCCGAGATCGCCGTCGTCGGCAGCCACCTACTGCGCGTCTTGGCGCGCGCCCTCGAAAACCAGCTCAGCCGAGACCAAGTGCTCGCGGCTGTGCGATCCGCATTCGAACAACTGTTGCCGGCACCCCGTCGGTCGAAGGAGATTCCATCATGCTCGTAATCCTGCATCCCAACTGCACCGTCGCTGAAGTCGCCGCGGTCGAAGACACCATCCGCAACATGGGCTACACCCCGATCCCGGTGCCCGGCCCCAGTCGCACCGCGATCTGTGTGACCGGCAACAAGGGACCGGTCGATGCCGCGCCGCTGACGCGGTTGGCTGGAGTCGTCGAAACGATCTCGGTCACCAAGCCCTACAAACTGGTCAGCCGCGAGACGCAACGGGAGGACACCGTGGTTGCGGTTGGCGATGTGCGCGTCGGCGGCGATGCCGCGCCGGTATTGATCGCCGGGCCGTGCAGTGTCGAGACCGAGTCGCGTACCCTTGCCATTGCAGAAGGTGTTGCCGCCGCTGGGGCACACTTGTTTCGAGCCGGTGCGTTCAAGCCGCGCACCAGTCCCTACGACTTCCAAGGCCTTGGTCTCGAAGGGCTGCGCACTCTGTCGCACGTGCGCGAGCAGACGGGGTTACGCATTGTGTCCGAGGTGATCGATGCGCGTGATGTCGCCGTCATGGCCGAACACGTCGACTTGCTCCAGGTCGGCGCGCGCAATATGCAGAATTTCACGTTGCTGCGGGCACTCGCCGAAGTCGATCGCCCGATCTTGCTGAAGCGTGGCCCTTCGGCGACGTTGCAGGAGTGGTTGATGGCCGCGGAGTATCTGCTCGCCTACGGCAATAACCAGGTGATCTTGTGCGAGCGCGGCATCCGCACGTTCTCGGACCATGCGCGCAACACGTTGGACCTGAACGTCGTACCGGCCGTTCGCGAACTGTCGCATCTGCCGGTGATCGTGGACCCATCACACGGCATCGGCCATCGCACCCGGGTCCGCGCAATGTCGCGTGCTGCAATCGCCGCGGGTGCCAACGGCTTGATTGTCGAAGCGCATACCGACCCGACAACGGCCTACACCGATGCGCAACAGACCGTCGACGTGGCGACGATCGCGGGCATCGTCTCCGACATGGCGGTGTTGGCGTCACTAGAACAAGTCTCCACGGTCCGACCTGTGGTGCGTGGCACGGCCGCGAGTGCGTAGGGCCTGAAACGGATGGCGCAAACGCCGGGGCGTCGCCACCGATGTATGGTGGTCGTGTTGCCTGGTGGTCAGTTCGAGGCGCTGTGTACTTGCGAACGGCGGATCGTTGGTAGCCTGTTGGTGTAGTGTTCGAGAGTCTCGCGCAATCGCGAAATCGAGACCGGCTTCGACAAGACTTCATCCATTCCCGATCCCAGACACGCGTCGCGGTCTTCGGGAGTTGTGTTCGCGGTCAGCGCGATGATGGGAATGCGCTGACCAGTCAGCGCTTCCTTGTGTCGAATGAACTCTGCTGCTTCGAGGCCGCTCATCTCTGGCATCTGCATGTCCATCAACACGATATCGAATGGCTGGCTCTGCCAGGCAGCGCAGCAAGCACTGCCGTCTTCGGTCATGACGACTTGGTGGCCGTCGCGCTCAAGGATGCGTTGGATGAGCTTCTGGTTGACGAGATTGTCTTCTGCGACGAGCACCAGCAGCGCGTTCGTGGTGCTCTTGTCTGCAGCTGGTTTGTCGTCGTAGTTGCTTGGATCCGTCGGGTTGGCGATGTGGCGCATGCGCGCCGACAGTTCTCTGGCTGAGAGTGGCTTGGTGACGTAGCCCGCAAACGAATGGTCGCGGCATCGCGTCGAGGCGCTCGCCAGATCCTGGAATGAGGTCATGATCATGACCGGGCGCCTGCCGGTTTCGGCGACGGGCACGAGTTCACGGATGTGCACGTCGGCGTCGGGATCACGTTCGTCCAGTAGCAAGACGTCACCGTCGCGGAAACTCTTGAGCTTGTCTGCTTCGTCGATGTGGAGGAGTTGCAAGCTGAGGCGCTGGGCAATGGATTCGACCGAACGGACGATGGCTCGCGAATGGCTTAGAAGCACCATTCGGGGGCCCATGGGCAGGTCGGGAATGGGCGGCATCGGGCTGTCGCAGCTGCTCATGGGAATCAGCAACGTGAAGCACGTGCCGGAGCCAACGGTGCTCTCGACGTGAATCGTTCCGCCCATCAAGCGCACGAGTCGGTCAACGATCGACAGGCCTAGTCCCGTGCCAGCGAAGCGACGAGTGATGGTGTTGTCGGCCTGCATGAATGGCGAGAAGATCGCCTGGATGCGATCTTGGGGAATGCCAACACCGGTGTCTTGCACGACGATGCGGATCCCGTGTGCTTCACCGCAGTCTTTGGCGCGCGATATGGCCACGCTGATGACGCCCTCGGCAGTGAACTTGATGGCGTTGCCGACGAGGTTGGTCAGGATCTGGCGCAGGCGCACATCGTCGATCAGATAGGCGCGGGCGACATCCGGTGCGAGCTCGAACGATAGTTCGAGCTGCTTGCTTTGAATCCTGGAAGTCAGTGGCCGCAGGGTATCCAGAACCATCGCCTCGAGTTCGGTGGCGACGGGGGAGAGTTCCAGCTTGTCGGATTCGATCTTGGAAAGATCGAGGATGTCACAGAGCACGCCGAGCAGGTTGGCTCCGGAGCTGCGGATGACGCCGAGATATTCGCGTTGTTCCAACACGTCGTCGGACTCCATAGCGAGTTCACTCATGCCCAGGATCGCGTTGAGAGGCGTCCGGATTTCGTGGCTCATGTTGGCCACAAAGATCGACTTGGCGCGTGTCGCCATCTCGGCCGCTTCGACCGCGCGTTCCAGTGCGCAGGTTCGCTCCCGAACTTGCTGCTCGAGGCGATCGGCAGTCTTGGCGAGGTCCTGGTCACGCGCCTGGATGACCTCGAGCATCTCGTTGACGGCGCGCATCAGGTCGCCGATCTCTCCTCCCGTGCCAGTGTCTGCTCGCAGGGAGTAGTCCTTGGTTTGGCGAATCGCGTTGGTTGTTGCGACGAGCTTCTTGATGGGACGGAGCAAGCGCGTCAACAGCACGTGCGCCGCGAGCATCAGCACCAGCAGGCCAACCAAGTGCTTTGCTGCCATGCTTCTCAAGAGCTCTGATAGCTTGGCGCGCATCGGACCGCCTGCCGTGCGCACGACGACGTAGCCATGCTGTTCGCTGCCGATTGTGTCCCGGTAGGGCATGGGCAACGTCAAGGAGTAGTCGGCGCGTGCCGCCAGTGGCCGTCGGCCGTCGACGGGTAGCAAGCGGATGTCACCCGCGGCTGCGAACAGTTGTCCAGTTGCCAGGTAGATTCCCGTCGCTTGCAGGTCCATGCCCTCTTGCACTGTCGCCAAGAACCGGGAGGCATCCTCGGGGGTTCCGAGTTCGACGCTGCGGATGACGTTGACCGAGACCATCTTGGCCAGACTTGCCAGTTTGGTCTCGATGTTCTCGACCAGCTGCGCGTGCTCTCGCTGGTAGGAATGCACGGCAGTCCACACGAATGCGAGCACCGTCAGCAGGGTGCCGAGCGCGGTAAGTTGCACGCGCAGGCTGATGCTCTTGGATCTCATCGCCTCGGCCCCGTGGTCGACAGTCCGCGTGATTGTGGGGTCGCCGGGATGCCTCTCGAGTAGGCAGCCTGGCGACGTTCGCCGCGTTTGCGTGAGCCGGGCGTGCCGCTATCGAGAGCGCTGCCGGAATCACTGGCCTGTGGCGAGTAATCGTGGCGGAGGCTTGCTGCGTGCGGCGAATGGTCGGCGCCGAGCAGTGCCAGTAGCGTCAATAGGTGCGTCCTGTACATGGACGCGATCAATATCGACGTTGGTTTTGCGCCCGCTTAACGAGGGAATGTCCCCGGGGGCAAGTGCTATTGCAGCTAGCCCACATATCTCACCTGCGCCGCTGGTGAGATATGCCGGCTAGCTGTTGGGATTCGCTACAGATTCCGGCTTGCGTCCATAAAGCCAGCGCCAGCTCTTGCTGACAGTGTTGGTGAAATCGGCAAGGATCAGATACAGGCACGGCACGAGCACCAAGGTGATCAAGGTTGCGAACAACACGCCGAATGCGAGCGATACACCCATGGGCACCAAGAAGCGTGCTTGCATGCTCTTTTCGAGCAGTAGCGGTAGCAGGCCGAAGAACGTCGTCAGGGACGTCAGCAGGATCGGGCGGAATCGTGCGGCGCCGGCCGTGCGAACCGCTTCGAACAACGAGTCGTGCTCTCGTCGCCGTTTGTTGATCCAGTCGACCAACACGATGTTGTCGTTGACGACGATTCCCGATAGCGCGATCACGCCGAACATCGACAGGATGCTGAGATCATAGCCGGTCAACATGTGGCCGATTGCAGCGCCGACGAATCCGAACGGAATGGCGGTGATGATCAGCAGCGGTTGCAAGAACGAGTGCAGCGGGATGGCAATCAGCGCATACATCGCAAACAGGGCAATCGCAAAGCCACCGGCGAGTGCGAATAGCAGTTCGGTCTTCTTCTTTTGGTCGCCTTCGAAACGCCACGAGAGACCGTCGTAGCGAGCCATGATTCTTGGCATCACGACATCCCGAAGGCGGGCATTGATGGCGGTTGCGTCGGCGTCGGGATCGTTCTCATCGATTTCGCCGCTGACGCGTAGGGCACGCTTCTGGTTGACGCGCGTGATCGTGGAGAACGAGCGACCACTGACCGTGTCGGCCACCATGCTCAGCGGCACTTCGTCGCCGGTTGCCGTGCGGATGCGCATGTTGTCGAGGTCGGCAAGCGATTGGCGTTCGTCCTCGGGATAGCGCACCATGACCTTGACGTCATCTCGGCCGCGTTGGATGCGTTGCGCTTCTTCGCCGTAGAAGGCCTGACGCACCTGGCGGGCCAGGTCCAGCTGGCGCAGTCCCAGCGGTTCGGCGGACGATTTGATCTGCAGTTCCAGCTCGCGCTTGCCGAGTCGGAACGAGTTGGTCACGTCTTTGACCTCGGGCATGGCGCGCAACTCGGTTTCGACGGCCGAAACGGCTGCACGCAGCGTGTCCATGTCGGCGTGGTAGAGCTCGAGGTCGATGTCCTTGCCGGTGCTGAAGAACGAAGTCGTGTAGGTCAGTTCGACCGCATCTTGAACGGCGCCGACGCGATTTCGCAGCGTCGCCATGATCTCATCGGAGCCGGGTGCTCTGAGTTCGGAGGGCAGCAGCTGCAGGTTGAGTTCGCCAAGGTGAGAACCTGACTGGAACTGCGCGTCACGATTGCCGCCGTTGCGGGCCTGTTCGCGCGCGTACGGCTGCGATCCGACGGTGGCGAGCATGTGCTGCAGCAGCTTGCCGTCGCTCGGCCGCGATTCGTCGTATTCGGCGCACACTTCTCTTGCCTGCCGTTCGATGTCGGCAATCGCTTTCGCGCTGGTCGCCAACGGCGTGCCTTGCGGCATCGTCAGTGAGATCACGATGTTGTCGCCTTCGACGGTCGGGAAGAACACGAATCGTGGCTTGCCGGCGGCGACCATAGCGGCAACGACCGCGAGCACGACCACGGCACCGGTGACGGTCGTGTAGCGCCAGCGCATGCACATCTCGAGCACGGGCTGGTAGATCCGGGTGATGAACCAGTCCAGTATCGCTTGCACTCGAGCCTGTACCCAGCCGAGCATGCGGCTGCCGATCCATGGCTTGGCGGGTGTTCTGTCGCTCATCAGTGCGAGGTGCGATGGCAAGCACAGTTGGGATTCAATCAGGCTGAGTGCGAGCACCGGCAGCACGATCAATGGGATCACGCGCCACACCTGGGCATCGGATCCCGGCACCGAGAACAACATTGGCAGGAAGGCGACGATCGTCGTCAGCACGGATGCGAAGACTGGGTTGCGCACTTCGCGACTGCCACGCAGCGATGCCAGCATCGGGCTGACACCGGTGCGTCGATGTCGGGTGATGTTCTCGCCGACGACGATGGCGTCATCGACGACGATGCCGAGCACCATCAAGAACGCGAACAGTGAGATCATGTTGATCGACACGTCCGCCATTGGCATGAAGGCGACGGCGCCGAGGAACGCGACCGGAATGCCGACCGCGACCCAGATTGCCAGGCGCAGTTGCAAGAACAGCGCCAGGATCACGAACACCAGGATGAGCCCTTGGCCCGCGTTTCTCAGCAGCAGGTCGATGCGGCCCTTCAGGATGACCGACTCATCCTTCCACGTTGTCATGCTGACGCCTTCCGGCATCAAGCGCTGGCCTACGTCTGCGACCCAGTTCTTGACCGCCGTGGTGATGACGATGGCATCTTGGTTGCCTACTCGGAAGACCTTGAGCAAGGCGCTCGGCTTGCCATCGAAGCGCGCCTGCAAGTCTTGGTCGGCGAACCCGTCGATGATTGTGGCGACTTCTCCGAGTAGCACTTCGCTGCCGTCGGGCCGAGTCAACACGCTGATCTTCTCGAACTCTTCCTTGCGATAGGCCTGGCCTTGGATGCGCAGCAGAGTCTGTCCTTCGCTCGCCTTGATCGCGCCTGCCGGCAGGTCGAGGCTGGCTCGGCGAATCGCGTTGGCAACTTCGTCGAACGTCAGAGCGTGGCGACGCAATGCCTCTTCGCCAACTTCGATCGAGACTTCGTAGTCGCGCACTGCGGACATTTCCACCTGGCTGACTTCGGCCAGGTCGGTCAGTGCATCGCGCGTGCGTTCGGCGAGTCGCTTCAGTGATAGTTCGGAGATCTCTCCGGAGATCGAGACGTTGATCACTTCCTTGCGAACGACCAAACGCGAGACAATCGGTTGCTCGATTTCGGCTGGGAAGTTGCTGATTGCGTCGATGCGGTTCTTGACGTCATCGAGCACGCGATTGATGTCGGCGTCTTGCAACGTTTCGACAATGACCGAACCCGAACCTTCGCCGGCAGTCGCGGTGACCTTGTCGACCCCGGTGATGCTGGCAACCGCTTCTTCGATGCGTTGGCAGACGCCGAGTTCGACTTCGGTGGGAGTGGCGCCCGGGTAGACAACCGCAACGCTGACAATGTTGGGCGTGATCTCGGGGAAGACCTCGCGCTTGACACGGCCGGTAGCCAAGGCCGCAATGCCGGCGACCACGAAGGCCAGCGCGAGCAGCGTGGCGGCCACGTGGTTCTGCGTGAACGATGCGAAGAAGCCCTTGCCCTCTTCGGGCGGGATCGATGGGTCTTGCGTCATCGCTACTTGTCTCCCGTTTGCTCGGGCGTCGAGTCCTGAGCCGCGTCGCCACTGGCGCTGCCGCCTTGTGGGTCTTGGATACGAACCACCATGCCGTCGATCGGCGCTGGCAGACTGCTGAGGCAGACCCGTTCGCCGGGTTGTAGGCCATCCTTCAGGATTGCATGGTCACGCTGGGCGCGCAGCACGGTGACGGCGCGATCGCGAAGGCGATAGGTGGTCTTCGTGTCGGCAGGCTCTGGGTTGGCAACTGGATCGCCTGCCTCATTCGGGACTGCTTCGACGATCCAGATGTGGTCGCCTGAGTGCAGTGCCGAACTAGGCACGCGAAAGACGTTCTGGACTTCGCGGCCCAAGATCCGCGCTTCGACAAACATGCCGACCAATAGTGGCGGCGAATCCGTCTCGCGCTTGACGCGGGCAATCGCCGTGAGTTGCCGGGTGCGGCGATCGATTTCGCCTTCGACTCGCACGATCGAGCCGTGCCACGTGCAAGGCTTGCCGCCGAAGTCCGCGGTCATCTCGACCCGGGGCCCGTCGTCGGTGCGATCGCCCAGTGGCAAGTCGACGAACGCAGTATCGCGCAGGGGGATGGGGAGGCGAACTTCGAGCTCGCTGGTGTCGAGCACGACGGCCAGCCGTTGTCCGCGTTGCACCGTCTGGCCGATGTCGGCGTGCACGCTGCGCACGCGCCCGGCGAACGGTACCTGCACCTTGGTGCGCAGCAGATCCGTGGTGGCGCGCTCCAGTTGTGCCTGGGCCGCCTTGAGTGCGAGCTTCGCATCGCGAATCTGGGGCTCGCGGCGCGCCAGCGGATCCATCGGTGGGCTACCTTCGACCTGTTCCCAGGCCCGCACGGCCGCGCCCGCCTCGGCCTTTTCTTGCATCAGTCGCAACTCGGCGCGTGCGACCGCAGCGGTCTGCTGGGTGATCATCAACTCGTAGTCGGTCGCGTCGATTTGTGCGAGCACATCGTTGGGCGTGAACGTGCCGCCAGCGCGCAAGGCTGGATGGGTCTGGATGATGCGGCCACCGACTTCGGCCGCGAGGTCGACCGTGCGCAAGGCTTCGACACTGCCGCGCGCCGTCACGCTCCATTGTTGGCTGCTCGCTTCGGCAATCTGGACGCGCACCAGTGGGCCTTCGTTGCTTACCGGCTTCACCATCGGCGTCGCCTTGTTGGTGTAGATCCAATAGACCAACAGGCCGCCGCCCGTGATCACCAAGAGGGGCAACAAGATCTGGAGTGTCAGGCGGAGGTATTTCATCGAGGTTCTCCAGTGGCTGCGGTCGGGGCAACGGCGGTGTCTTCCGTAGGGGCTTCTTCGCCAAAGCCGCCGCCGAGTGCTAGTAGCAGGTCAATGCGGTTGTCGACGCGTTCGCGGTCGACGGTGATGCGCGCCGCTTCGGCTTGGAACGCTTGACGTTGTCCGTCGGCGACGGTCAAAAAATCGGTCAGGCCAAGCTGCCAACGTTCGCGGGCCAGATCTCGTGCCAACGCAGCGTGTCTCGCCGCTTCGGTGAGGCTCTGCTGGCGCTGCGCCAGGTGCCCGCCGCTGCTGAGGATGTTCTCGACTTCCGAGAAGGCGGCTAGCACGGCGTTGCCATAGTTGGCAAAGGCTTCGGCGCGGCGCGCTTGTTGGCGGCGGACTTCGGCGCGCAAGGCGCCGCCGCGGAACAAGGGTTCCAGCAGGTTGGCGCCAAGGCTCCAGACCCGGAAGTCCGAGTCGACCAGGTCTTCGAGGTCGAGGCTCTGGGTGCCAGCGCCCGCAGTCAGCGAGAGGCGCGGATAGAGCGCGGCTTCGGCGGAGCTGACGCGGCATCCAGCTGCGGCGACGCGCCGCTCGGCTGCCATCAGGTCCGGTCGCCTTTGCAGCAATTCGCTCGGCAAGCCGGCGGGAACGGGTTCCAGCGTGGTCGGCAGCTCGGTGGCAATCGCCATCTTGCCGTTTGGGTAGCGACCGACCAGCACGTCGAGTAGTCGCATGCTACGCGTGTGCAGGTCGCGGCGCAGTGCGGCGCTGGCACGCGCGTTGGCAAGGTTGGTCGATGCCTGGTGCACTTCGAGTGCCGGCCGCACCCCGCGCCGGAATCTATCGGTGACGTCGGCGAGGGTTTTCTCGAACGTCACAACCGTTGCCTCGGCGAGCGCTCGTTGTTGCTGGGCCTCGATCGCTGAGAACCAGGCGCGGCAGATCTGCGCCGCGAGACTCATCTGCGCCGCGTGGATATCGTGCACGGCTGCTTGTTGATCGGACAGTGCGGCCGAGTCCGCGGCGCGCAGGCGACCCCAGACGTCGACTTCCCAGCGAACTCCCAAGGACAAGCCATAGGTGGTGAAGGTCGAGCTTGGCACGCCGCCTCCTCCGAATGGGAAGCCGAGAAACAGTCGGCGGGCGCGATCGGTTTGCAGGCTGGCGTCGATTTCGGGAAGCAACGGGCCGCCGGCGATCGCGTGTGCTGCCGCCGCGGCTGCCAAGCGTGCCATCACGGCGCGCATGTTCGGGTTGTTGGCGAGACCGGTTGCGACCAAGGTGTTGAGGCGCTCGTCACCGAAGTCGCGCCACCAGTCGATACGCAGTGGTTTGGGCTCGGCATCACCTGCTTCACTGGTTGGCGAATCGTTTGGCGAATTGCTTGCCGGGTCGGCGTTCGACCAAGTAGCGGGCACTTCGATGCCCAGGTCGTCGTCGATTCGTGGTGGGGGATCGCCAGCACATGCAGCAAGCATGGACGCCGCCAACAGCAGATTGGTCTTCGATCGAATCATCGTGACACCTCCGCGGCGGCGA
>TARA_R110002072_G_scaffold273219_3_pt1 | contig 123137 bp, 85 predicted proteins | sample TARA_R110002072 | Tara Oceans TARA_R110002072 (sample SAMEA4397118) | marine metagenome | biome: Polar Biome; feature: [SRF] surface water layer (ENVO:00010504); material: water (ENVO:00002006), including particulate matter (ENVO:01000060) such as... | depth 5 m
CGCGAGATGCTTGCCGCGATGCGGCGCGACATACTTTTCCGCGAGACGACGAGACAGCAGATGGTCGGCAACCATCAGCGCATTGCTGATGCAGCGGTCCTTGAACGGGATCGCGCCCTTGCCGAGCAAGCGTGGCCGCCCAACAGAATCACGAGCGAGCCGAACTCCAAATGGCCCCTCGGTGGTCGCGTCAGAGTCCTTATGCGCAACCGCTGGCGGGATGCGCTGGGTGCGATCCGCTCCGAACGTGTGCTGGTCGGTGCGAGCAAACGATGCGCTGCGAATGTGCCGCCGCATCGCAGCCCAAGCAGCTTCAGAACGTTGCATACGATCCTCCCGCGAGGTGCTCGCGCTGCCCGCATTTCCCGGGCTTCCCTGAATCGTCACACAAGCACAACGCCGCGATTTGCGCGCGACGTGGCCAGCGATTCACACTCTCGCATGAGCCAACAAGCATCACCTTCCTCCTGATTCGACGTAGTCAACGCCCTTCGATCGAATCGATCGCAGCAGGATGTGTGCATATTGCGTGCCGCGTGCATGCCCGCCGAAACGGATCAGTCGCAGCCGGCGTCGCAACGGATTCCCGTTGGAATCGCGTCGGTGCCCCGACGCCTACGTTGCTACGCCCTACGTTGCTACGCCCCATTTGCGACGCACCATTTGAGACGCACCATTTGAGACGCCACCGTTGCTTTCGCCAACGTTGCGGCGTCGGCATGCCCCGGCGCAGGCCAGCCACCAAGGCTTCCGCAGTCTCGGGCGAGCTTGCCAGCCATCCTGCCACCGGCATCGCCGGGGTGAAGACGGTGCGCACCGCCAGTCCGGCGTGCGCAACACGACTGCTGGCGCAAGGCACTCGCGTTCGGCGAGCGACTTCGATGCGCCGCACGGCGATTGGGTCGAGTGCGCCGCGCACCCGATTGGTGCAACGGCGCCTCAATCAGGCCTAGAGGCCGACCGTTGCCGCGATGCCGTTGGTGACCGCAATGCCACCCGGTGCGACGGTGTCGAGCGAGCCGCACTGGAAGTACAGCTCGAAGCCGAGGAACACATTGACTGGCGGAATCGCGAAGCTGTAGGTGCCGGTGCCGGACGCAACCGGGAACGTGAGCAACACGTCGGGGCTGACCAACAGTTCACAGCCTGGGCCGAAGCCGAAGGGCTGCAGGTTGACCGGCGGCGCGGTGCTGGTGAGTCCGAGGATCATGATCGAGAGCGAAACGCTCGGATCCAGGTTGGTCGCGTCGAGCAGCAGGGTCTCGCCAAGCTCGGGCGTGTTGGCAGCCGCCAGGTCCGGGGTGCCAGCGATACCGGTGCAGCCAGCGCCAAACGCCGTTGCTTCGGCGAGGGTGCCGATGCGCAGGTTATCGACCAGGCCGAAGCTCAGCGCCGCGTTGTCGGAGACCGACGAGAAGATGTCCATGTAGCCGATCGTCACCGAGCCGTCGGTCGTGAACGGCAAGCCGATCCCGGCGTCCAGCGTCGAGATTTGCAGGCCGTCGACCCACCAACTGACCGAGGTCGCGCCAGCCGTGCCGCCGTCGGCGACGACGCGCATTTCGACTTCATGCCAGGCGAAGCCGAAGGACCCGCCGCCCGAGACGCCGGTCTGCTGCGCGAAAAACGCGCTCTGCAGTGCGCCAACGTCGACGCTGCCGAACTGCGCGTAGTAGGGGTCGCTCGCATTGTGGGCGCCGCCACCGGCGCTCGAACCACCGGCGTTGAACTGGCCGCTCTCGGCGAACTGCTCACCGCCATCCTTGTAGCCGCGGTAGTCGCGCGAGGAGCCGCCTTCGCCCGTCGCCGCGAACCAGCCGCCGGAGCCCGACCCGCCGATGTTCGCAGTCGTGGTGTCGCCACCGACGCCCATCGTGAGGAACTCGGTTGAGCCGCCGCCGCCACCAGGGAACGGACCGTTCGCATTCACCCAGGCGTCAAACTTGACGACGTAGTTGCCGCTGAACGGCACGACCGTGTGAAGGGTGACCGCGTGGGCGGCGCCGGTCGTGACGTTGGCCTCCATCTTGAGGCCCAGAGTCGTGCCATCCGTCGTGTTGGGAGCAACCGGAATGCCCAAGACACTGTAGTCGAAGGCGAACGTCGCAACCGCGTCGCCCGTCTGTGGGATCGTGTACAGCGCCGAGGTGTCGGCGTTGAAGTCGTCAACGTACTGCGCGCAGAGCGTCGAGGAGAACAGCGCCCCGAGGACGGCGGCGTGGAGGATTCTGGAGTTCATGGTGATGTGATAGATGGGTGGAGGTGAGGGCTAACAGCCCAAAACCATTGAGGTTGCGGCGCAAATCACCGTAACCCGCAGGCGACAATCCCATCCGCAGGACGCCCCGTCAAGCCACCCACTTCGGCCACCCCGGGGACCCAAGCTCAGGCAGCCCGGCGGCCGCCACCTGACTACCAGGCAGCACGTGTCCGCGGATCCCGATTGCGCCGACAGCTGCCCGCATCCCGCGACCATGCGTCAACTCGAAGCCGGGGGCTGACATCTCCTTGCCATCGACACTTTGGAACCGATCCACTCGCCTATGATTCGCGCCGGCGTACGGCCTGGTTATGCGGACGCAACTCCCGGCACTGCGCGGTGACGTGAATGGTCGCAAGCTCGGTCGCACCCGACGTTGCGGCGCAGCGGCTCAGTCGAATGCTGGGCAACCATTGCCGCTCGGCCACACGGTCCAAGTTCGACGCGACCATGTTGCTCGCCGTTCACGTCGGCAGAGGCATTCCGGCAGAGGCATTCATATCGAGCAAGCACGCCGGCGCTGCGGTTGCCGCCGGCGGCCCCTCAGCCTTCGTCCGTCACCACGACCCCACCACCGAGCGCCTTGTAGAGCGCGATCAAGTTGGTGGCGACGGCGGCATCACTGCTGGCTAGATCGTCGTCGATCGTTGCGGCGATGCGCTCGGAGTCCAACACGGCTTGAAAGTCACTGAGGCCTTCGCGGTACTGCGTCTGCGCGAGGTCGACGGCGCGGCGAGCTTGGCTGGCGGCGCGCACCAACGACGCGCGACGCACTCGTTCGCGAGCGAAGTTGGTCATCGCGTTCTCGGTCTCCTCGATCGCCAGCAACACCGTCTGTTCATAGTAGACCTGTGCTGCTTCGGCGCTGGCTTCGAGCGACTTGATGCGATGCTTGAGGCGACCGCCATCGAACAGGTTCCAGCGCAGCGACGGGCCGAAGCCGCGAAAGTCGCTGCCGCGCGTGAACACCGAGCCGGCATCGTTGGCGGCCAGGCCGATCTGGCCCGAGATCGCGAACGTCGGGTAGCGATCGGCTTCGGCCATGCCGATGCGGGCGACTTCCGCAGCAAACTGGCGCTCGGCGCTGCGCACGTCGGGACGGCGACGCAGCAAGTCTGCGGGACCGCCAACCGCGATGTGCTCGGGCAGGGTCGGTAGCGGTGCCGCGTTGCGCAGCGACTCGGGCAGTTGCTGGGGAGTACCGCCGAGCAGAACAGCGAGACGATTGAATGCCATGCTGGCCGCGGCTTCGAGTTGCGGTAGCCGCGAACGGGTTGTCTCGACGTTGGTCGCCGCTTGCGCAACATCACGTTCGACCACCAGGCCGGCACTGAGTCGTGCCTCGACCAGTGCCAGGGTCTGCTGCTGTAGCTGCAGGTTTTCGGTCGCAATCGCCAGGCGACGTTGCGACGCGCGCAAGTCTACGTAAGTGCGCGCCACTTCGGCGGCGACACTCAATGCCGCAGCCTGCAGATCGTAGTTGCTCGCCAACAGGTCCGCGTCGGCCGCTTCGATCGAACGCTGCACGCGCCCCCACAGGTCCAATTCCCACGCCGCATCAAAACTCAATGAGTGCACGTCGGTCCGTGGAATGAACGCACCGAACGGTGTGTTGCGACTTTCCTTGCGGTAGTTGTAGCTGCCGTTGGCGTCGACCGTTGGCAGTCTGCCAGCGGTGGCGATGCCGAGCTGCGCACGGGTCGCGACGAGTCGCATCAAACTACCGCGCAGATCGAGATTCTGATGCAGGGCGCGGTCGACCAGTTCGTCGAGAATCGGATCGCCGAACTGTTGCCACCACGCGGTATCGGTGGCCGCATGGATCGGCTCACGCGCCAGCCCATCGGTGGGTTCCGCCGACCAAGTCGTCGGCAGCGCAAGTTGCGGCGACCTGTAGTCGGGGCCAACCGTGCAGCCAGCAAGCAACGCCAGCAGCAGCGCGGGGCGCGAGAACGCGCGTTGACGGAGCGAGAAGCCAGGTATGGAAACGATCATGACGCGAACTCCGGAGTCGGTTCGGTCGCAGCAAGCGACTCAAGCAGCGGTTCCTTCGCCTTTACCTTCGAGCGGTCCGCGGCGATCAACAAGTAGAAGACTGGCACGACGAACAGCGTGAAGATCGTGCCGAGCAGCATGCCCGTCACCAACACCATGCCGATGCTGTTGCGTGCCATCGCACCTGGGCCGGTGACGAACACCAACGGCAAGTGGCCAAAGATCGTCGCTGCGGTCGTCATCAAGACGGGCCGCAATCGAGTTGAGGAGGCTTCGCGCAGCGCGTCGAACTTGGTCTTGCCTCGCTCTTGCAGAGTGTTGGCGAACTCGACGATCAAGATGCCGTTCTTGGCTACCAGGCCGACCAGAGTGATCAGGCCAACCTGCGAGTAGACGTTGATGGTCGTCCAATCGATGTAGGAGAAGATCAGCGCACCACTGATGGCCAGCGGCACCGAACCAAGCAACACGACCAGTGGATCGCGGAAGCTGCGGAACTGCGCGGCGAGCACCAAATACACCAGCAAGATCGCGAAGCCGAGGGTCGTGACCAACGAGCTGCCTTCATGGCGGATCTGGCGCGACTCACCGGCGTAGTCGATGGACACGCCAGGGCCGGCGATCGCAATCGCTGCGTCTTCGAGCACCCTCAGACCTTCCTCCTTGGTCACCCCGGGCGCGACCCCGCCGTAGATCTTGACGGCATTGCGCTGTTGGAAGCGGTTCAGCGTGCGCGGTGCGGCGAACGCATCGATGCTCGTGAATGCCGACACCGGCACCAAGTCGCCCTGCGGCGTCTTGATCTTCAGATCGAGCAGCGGGCCGACCGTGGCGCGGTCTTCTCGGCTGATCTGCGGGATCACCTTGTAGCTGCGGTCGAAGTAGTTGAAGCGGTTGACATAGCCGCCGCCGAGCAGCGCGCCGAGCTCGCGACCAACGCTCTGCAGATCCATGCCGAGGTCGGCGACGCGTTCGCGGTCGATCTTGACGCGTGCTTCGGGTCGGTCGATCTTCAAGTTGGTATCGACAAACTGGAACTTGCCGCTCTCAAACCCCTTGCCGACCACGGCCATCGTCGTCTGCAGCAGGTCTTCGAGTGGCTGCGAACTCTGCAGCACAAGCTCGACGTCAAACTGCCCAGATGTCGGCAGCGGTGGATCGAGTCGCGGGTAGGCCGTCACACCTGGGATCTGCGAGACCATGCCGAATAGCTGGCCGTAGACTTCCTGAGTCGAGCGTTCCCGCTCTTGCCAGCCCTTCGCGGCCATGCCGCCGAAGCCACCCCAATTGGCAACGAGCGACCACATGAAGCGAGCTTCAGGCAGTTGTTGCAGCACGTCGCTGACCTGCCGCGTCGTGCGATCCACCGCTTCGATGGTCGCATCCGGCGCAACCTCGAAGAACATGCTGATGTGACTCATGTCTTCGGTTGGCGCCAGTTCGCGGCGCGACTCGGTGTAGAGCGGCCACGCGGCGAACGATACGAATAGCGCGACGGCGACAATCACCCAACGAATCCGCAGAGCGACGTCGAGCATGCGCGTGTACACGTTGCGCACCTTGTGGAAACCGGCATCGACCCACTTGGTCAACTTGGGTTGCTTGCCGTGCGGACTGACCATCCAGGCACTCATGATCGGCGAAAGCGTGATCGCAACCAGGCCCGACACCAACACTGCCGCGGCGAGGGTGATCGCAAACTCCAGGAACAGCGCGCCGGTCAAGCCACCTTGGAAACCAATGGGCGTATAGACCGCGGCCAGCGTGATCGTCATCGCGATGATCGGACCGACCAGTTCACGCGCCGCATCGGCCGCTGCCTGCAGGCGCGACTTGCCCATGCGCACGTGACGTTCGACGTTCTCGACCACCACAATCGCGTCGTCGACAACCAAGCCAACCGACAGCACGATCGCCAGGATCGTCAGCAGGTTGAGTGAGAAGCCAAACGCCGACATCACGATCGCAGCTCCGATCAGCGACACGGGCATCGCAACCAGTGGCACCAACGCGGTGCGGATCGAACCGAGGAACAAGAATACGATCAGGCCCACGATGCCGATCGTCTCGATCAGGGTCTTGGAGATCTCCGCGAGTGCATCACGCATGAAGACTGTGCCGTCGTAGGCAAGCTCCATATCGAGATCGCTCGGCAGCGTTTCCTGGATCGCCTCCATCTCGGCAACCAACGCCGCCTGCACGTCGATCTCGTTGGCGCCAACCAACGGCCAGACACCGAGGTAGACAGCCGGTTGGTCGTTGTACTTCGCCATGAAGTCAGCGTCCTCGGCGCCGAGTTCGACTTTGGCGACATCGCTCATGCGAACCAGCGCGCCACCGCGATCGGTGACGATCAGTTGCCGAAACTCCTCGACCGAACGCAGGTCGGTATCGGCCAACAGGTTGACTTGCACCAGGTTGCCCTTGGTCTGGCCGACGGCCGCAAGGTAGTTGTTGCGCTGGATGGCCGCGAAGACGTCGCCAGGCGCAAGATTGAGAGCCGCGAGCTTGTCGGGATCGATCCAGACGCGCATCGCGAATGGACGACCGGCTTCGACAGTCACCCGTTGCACGCCGTCGATCGTCGACAATTGCGGCTGCACGTTGCGCGACAAGTAATCGGTAACGTCGGCGAGTTCGCGCTGCTTCGACGTGAAGCTCAGATAGAACGACGCGTACGGACGATCCGCGCGCTGCACGTCGACAACCGGAGGCTGCGCTTCGCTCGGTAGCTCGCTGCGCACTTGCTGCAGACGCGCGGTGACTTCTGCGAGCGCTTTGGTGGTGTCGTAGTCAAGCTCGAGCCGGATCGTCACCATGCTGACACCCTGGCGACTCTCCGATTCGACGTGATCAATGCCGCCGATCGCAGACACGGCACGTTCGATCGGTGTGGTCAAGAAACCGCGTACGGTCTCGGCGCTGGCACCGGTGTAGACGGTTGTGATGATGACCGAAGCGCTGTCGAGCTTTGGATACTGCTGCACCGGCAGCGAAGTCGCCACGCGCACGCCGACAAGGATGAGCGCGAGGTTGACTACCAGGGCCAGCACCGGGTGCCGGACGAAAACATCAGTGATTGCTTTCATGGCGTGCCTCAGTTGCCCCCGCCAGAGTTGTCGGCAGCGTCGGCACCGCCACCCGGCGATGCCTGCTGCGGTAACGTCACCAGCATGCCCGGGTATTTGATCTTGAAGGACCCTTCGGCAGCGATGAGTTCGCCGACCTCAAGCCCGCTTTCGATGATCACTTGATCGCCAATACTGGCGCCACTGACGACCCGACGTGGTTGCGCACGCAGTTGCCCGCCCGCGTCTTGCAGAACCCAAACACTGCTGCCCTCGGGACCGCGACGCAGGGCACTGACTGGCACGACCGCAACCTGCTGCTCCGCCGCCACCGGCACGCTGACGCGCACCGACGCGCCAGGTTGCGGCAGCGGCGTCACGCCGCGTAGTTCGGCCCGGATCCAGGTGTTGCGCGTATTGGCATCGACGCGTGCATCGAGCGCGGTGATCTTCGCCTTCACGGCTGTGCCACCCGGCGTAACGATGACATCGATCGGCACACCGACGGAGAGCGAACGCGCAACATCCTGAGTCACGGCGAAGTCGATGTGCACCGCGTCATCGATGCCTTGCAGGGAAGCGATCTGCGTGCCGGGCTCGAGGTATTGACCGACGTGCAAATCGACCAGACCGACCGTGGCGCGAAACGGCGCGCGCAGTCGCTTCTGCTCGATGAGCGCGGTCAGACGGGCCACATTGGCAACTGCCATGTCGCGCTGGGCGCGCGCGCGATCCACGTCGGCAGCGGACGCACCCTGCTGCTTCAGGGCGCGCTCCATCCGGCCGAGCATCGTTTCGGCCAGGCGCGCCTCAGCGTCGAGCGCCGCGAGCTGCGCTTGCTCGACGGCAACATCCAATTCGACCAATAGATCGCCCTTCTCCACCACCGTGCCGGTCGCCAGGCTGACCGCTCGCACCGTGCCGGAAAGCTCGTTGCGTAGCATGATCGAACGCAGCGCGCGCACGGTGCCGATGGCGGTGCGTATGCGCGTGTAGGGCGTCAGGTGGACCTCGGCCGACACGACGGCGGCGGAGAACTCGGGGGTGGCCTTGGCGGCGGCAGCAGCAGCTTCTTGTTTGCCGCCCTTGATGTAGATCAGGCCAAGCGTGACACCAGCGACAACGATCAACAGCACCACAGTCGCGACGATCGAGCCGACGGCGGGGAGTTTGAATTTGGGCATGGAAATGGAGCGGATGGGTAGTTTCGTAGACCGGTCGTCTAGTCAGTCGGATCGATCAGAATGGCGGGGATAGGGTCACCGGGCGTAGCCGCCAGCATGGTTGGCTACGTTGGTCAGCTTCGCCGGTGCGCTTGGCGACCGGCGGGGGCACGCGGCGGCGGCGCTCTGCGGCGCCATTCCGCAGTTCGAACTGCAGAGACCCGACGAACGGCGTGCGTCTGGCGCGACAGGTTTTGACAATCACGGCTTTGGCAATCACGGCGCGGTTTCGAGCAGACTGTCGAAGACGAAGGTCAGGAAGTCATCGAGCGGCTCGACGTTGCGTTCGATTTGCATGCGGATGGCAGCGCCTTCCCACAGCATCACCAGCACGTTGGCAAGGCGGTCAGGGTCTTGCTGGCAGGCGATTTCGCCGGCCGTCTGGCCTTCGCGAATGACCTGCGAGAGCAGGGCGCTCCACACTTGGTAGGCGCTCTTGACCGCTGCGTGCACTGGTTCGCTGAGGGTGCCGGTCTCGAGCGCGAGCTTCGGGATCAGGCACTCAATCGTCGGGCCGTCGGCCCGGCAGGCATCCCGGGTGTGCTCAAAGACTGACCGTAAACGTTGCACGGGACTAAGCTTGCGATTGCTCAGCATCGGCATGAGTTCGGCCATGTATTCGTCCCGCGCGCGTTCGATCAGCACCACGCCAAACTCCTCCTTGGAGCCGAAGTAGTGGTAGAAGGAGCCCTTCGGCACGGCCGCCTGGGTCAAGATCTCGTTGAGCCCAGTGCCGTTGAAGCCCTTCTTGCTGAAGAGGTCAGCGCCCGCCTGCAGAATGCGGTCGCGGGTGTCGGCATCTTTGCCGGGCTGAGGCGTGTGGGCAGGGCTCATTCGACTGGGAACGGATCTGGTGAATCCAAACGTAGACCAGTCGGTCTAGTGTGCGTCAAACGAGAAACAAGTGTCCACGTATCGATTCGCGCGACATGGCACGGGCTCACGGGTGTCGCCCGGCCAACTTGAAGCGGGCCCCTGGCGCAGACGGGCGGCGTCAACTGGCAACGTGCGGGGCGCGCGATGATCGACCACGGCACCAGTCGATTCGCCGTGATCAGTTCGTGCCTGCGGCCCCGCAGAGGGCTCGCATGGCACTGGGCTCACATGGCACTGGGCTCACATGGCACTGGGCTCACATGGCATTGGGCTCACATGGCACTGGAACTCGCACGCACCGGGCCTCGCACGCACTGGGGCACACAGGAACCGGCTCGCATGGAACCGGCGCACGCATGCAGCGGAGCGCTATTTGGCGCTACGGAACGATCAGCACGTTCTCATCGTTGGAGAAGTCGATCGTCGGGCCCAAGACGAGAGCCGCCGAGGACAGGGTCACGCCGATGAATGCGGGCGGCATGGCCAGAGCAGGGAGCACCACACTGCCGTCACCGACGCCATCCGTGGTCGCAACCAGGGCAAAGATCGTCGTCAAGGCGTCGACGTTGAGCGGCGCAATCTTGCCGAACAACGCCGTGCCGGGCTGGGTGCCGCTGATGCTAAAGAACACGCCATACAGGCTGTTTGCCGGCCCATTGGTCACCGAGTAGATAACAGGCCCCGGGCTCGAGACCGAGATCGTCGCGACGTCTGAGTAGAGCAACGTCGCGCTCGGATCGAACTCGTCGGCGCCAATGTCAGGCGAACCTGAAATGACTCGCGGCTGGCCGTCGATGTCCACAGTCGGCAGAGGCAGGAGCACGCTGTTGCCGGCATCGATACACGGCGAACCAGGATCCAGGTGGTGGTTGCCCGAGCCGACACCGAGCAACTGTGGCGCAACGTTCAGGTTGGCTGTGCCGGTGTAGCCACCGGTAACGACACAGTGGTTGACAACTGCGTCCGGGGGTAGACCCCCTTGATCCAATCCGTTGAATGAGAACTCCGCGCCACCACCGTTCTGCCAGATGATGCAGTTGACCAGATCCGCGACGACGTTCGAGCCAAAGGCTCCGCCGTTCGCATACCCGGCAGCGCCGCCGCCAACGTTGTCGACGATCGTGTTGTTGACGAACGCCGCGGCCGTGACGTTGAACCACTTGACGCCGCCGCCATCGCTATTGCTGATGTTGTTCCAAATGCGACAGTTTGAAACCTGAGTAGCCGAACCCAATGCGAGGAAGATGCCCGCGCCGCCATTCAAGAACCCGGATGAACCGAGGGTCTCGTTGCGCATGACCCGGCAACTATCGATGATGCAGCCAGGCGAATATGCGAGGTAGATGCCCCCACCACGTGTTGCCGCATCATTGCCGTCGAAGGTGCAATGCCGTATTTCGGTTCCGACCGCACCCGGGGTCGCCGAATTGATGGCAATGCCACCACCGGACGCGTAACCAAGCCCTGACGCATGGTTGCCAACAACCGTGCAGCGTTCGAACAGTGGGCCCGCCGGATTTCCGGTAACGCCAATGCCGCCGCCGTAGCTATCGGAAATGTTGTCGGTCACGACGCAGTCGCGAATGGTCGGCGAGGAGGAGGTGACGCGAATGCCGCCGCCGTAGCTGCTCGAACCGGTGTGATTGCCACCCCGCACGGTGAAGCCTTCGAAGATCGCTGCACGCGTGGAGCCAGCCGGGAACAAAACCGTTGGCCCAGACACGGCGCTGCCGTCGATGGTGGTTTGCAGGGCGCCGCCTGCCGACTGGATGGTGATGTCTTTGCCGCCAACATCGAGATTCTCGACATAGGCGCCAGGCAACACGAGCACCGTGTCGCCGTTGACGGACGCATTGATGGCGGCCTGAATCGTGGCATGCGTGCCGGGAACAACCAGCAATGCCTGGGCTTGCAGTGATGCAATGGGGCCGGCCAGCAGCGCAATCGCGATGGCTTTGGGAGTAGTGATCTTCATGACTGATAACAGATGGTGGAACGCCGACTCGAACCCGATCAACCACACAATCGGTAGCTCCGGCTGACTCGACAATCCGAGGGTAGTCTCCCCTACTGCGATCTGCGACCGGCTGCGATCATTGCTACAGCAACGCGACACTTGATGCAGTAGACCGCACATGCACTGTTTGCCTGGACCACCTTGCCGGGACGTTCAGGCTCGAAGTGACTGACTTGCTCGGCGCAAGCGCGACCGAGCCTCCGGACGCTGAGCGCCCCTAGCACCCGTCGATAGCAGCTTCATGCAACCAACGCGTGAGAGCATTCGCCGCCGAAGCGCGCGGCTTCTCGCGCAGCAACGTGAATATTCCTCGCCGTCGCGCATACTGCCCACCCCTCTGGCACACTCGCTGCCCACGCCAAACGCCCATGACCTCAACTCCGCTCAAGTATCTCGACAAAGCCCTCGGCGCACTCCGCAACCTCGGCTTGATCAAGTCCGAGCCCGAACCTGCGCCAATCGTCGCACTGATCGACCGCATCACCCACCTCGAGCCCGAGAAGACCGCCGCCATTGCACGCACCCTGACGCAGGCCACGCTCTTCAACGAAGTCGTGCGCGATCAGATCGAGGCGATGAAGATCGGCGAGCGCTATCGCGAGATCACCACGGGATTCGATTCGATTCGTGACGACGCGAAGCGCATGGTCGAGCAGATCAAGGACAACAAGATCGACACCTTCGAGCGCATGTCGAACATCTGGATGAAGATCACCCGCGGCGACGTGCCATCGCGATTCGCCAAGATCAAAGCGACCTATCTCGATGTCGCGGGCGACGCCAAGGATCAGATCCAGCGCGAACAGACGATCCTGGAGGCATACCGCGACTTCCGCATCGCCTTGAAGCAGGCTCAAGTGCTTGGCTTCGAGGTCCTCGCTACGGCCGAGAAGGCACTCGCCAACAAGAAGCAGGCGCTCGAAGCGACTGCGGCATCGCTCGCCGAATACACCGGTGACGACGCTGCCGAACGCGCTGGCCGAGAACTCGCCCGCGACCTCGCGTTGCAGGCGCTTCAGGATGAAGACAAGCGTTATCAGATCTGCAAGGACCTCGCCGAAAACCTCTCCATCTCCTACAGCACCACCGAAGTGGTCATGGCGCGCATCGCGCAGATCACGGATTGCAAAGAGCGCGTCTACTCGCAGTCCGTGACGTTCTTCGGCACCAACGAGACGGTGTTCACGGCGCTGTCCGCGTCCTTCACCGGCATGCACGGCTTGCACGAGGGCACGCAAACACTCGAAGCCATGAAGGCCGGCATGAACAAGAGTCTTGAGGCCTTGGGCGAGATCGGCACCGAACTGCAGGAGGCGGCGCTGCGAGCCGGCTACGGCCCAACCATCCGGGCGGAGAGCGTCGCCAAGTTGGTCGATGCAGTCGTCGACTATCAGGAACGTTCGTACCAGATCATCGATGAGATGCGCGATCTGTCGACCCGCAACGAAGCTGAGGTCACGGCCGCGACCGAGGCTGGCAAGCAGCGCCTGGTCCAACTCAACAACCGCGCCGCCCTGCTGCCGGCCCCAGCCGCGAACTAGATCAACTTGGCAAGCACTTCGGAGATGTCGACGGAAACCGTGACGGCCGCGGAACGCGAACCGCTGGATCGAGTCATGCTCGCCATGGACGTGGTCGACACGCTGCGGCACCAACAGCAACTCGTCGCCAGTGAGCTCGACGAAGACGCGCGCAGCCGCGACTTCACCCTGCGCGTCAAACGTATCTATGACGCGCAAGGCATCGACGTTGATGAGCAGATCATTGCCGAAGCCGTTGAAGCGCTGCGTGAAGATCGTTTCGTCTACAAGCCGCCGTCCCCGACGTTGGCCGTGCGCGTCGCCCGGATCTACGTCGAGCGCGGCAAATGGGCCCTGCGCGTCGGCCTGTTGGCGCTGGTCTTGGTCAGTATCTGGGGCACGTTTGCGTTTGTGTCCCACCAGCAACGGCAGGGCCTGATCGAGGATTTCACTCGACGCATTGACGCAACCTTGCGGCAAGCACAGCAGATGTCGGCGCGCAGCGACACGGTGGCCAAGGCCGCCGCAGCTGCAGATTCCGACTTGGTGGCCTGGCAGCTGCAGCTACAGGATGCACGGGAGAAGGCCAAGACCGGTCGCGCACGGGCCGAGCGCGTCGTGGCCGCGCTGACTCCGAAACCGCAGCCCGAGACCTACCCCGACGAACCGGAGCACTGGGATGCCGTCGTCACGGCACAGCGTGAGACCCTTGCTTCTGCCGATTCCGAGCTCGATGCAGCGGACCGGCTACTGGACAACATCACCGACCTGCGCCGCACGAACCAAGAGCTGCTCGTCGCCCAAGCACGCATCTCGAGCGTGTCGCTGACCGAAGCAGAGCTCTCCGAGGTGAACGCGTGGCAGACCAAAGCCGAAGAACAACTGGCGCTCGGTGATGCGCCCGCAGCCGTATCGGCATTGCGGCGCATGAACGCGACCATCGACGAGGCGGTTCGGGCTCGGCAGCAGATCGCTGCGGTGCGCACCGAGTTTGCACGGCTGCGCGGCGCTTTGGCTGGCGTCGAAGTCGAATCAGCCGCGCAGACCGAGCGCGAACAACTGCACGCGGTGATCGAACGAGCGCTCGCGGCCGGCGATCTGGTGCGAGCACGCGACAAGACCGAACGACTGGCAGCACTGGTCGAGCAGCTGGACCAGACCTACGAACTACGCATCGTGCAGGATGGCCAGAGCGGTGTCTGGCGCTACCACGCAGAGGACCGCAGCATTCGCAACTACTACATCGTCGTGCAGGCCATCGGTGCAAACGGTCGGCCTCTGCGACTGTCCATCGAAAGCGAAGAGGACGGCCGCACCCGCGCCGTGAGCAAGTTTGCGATCCGGGTTCCGGAAGCCGTCTACGAGCGGGTCAAGGCAGACAAGTTGGACAATCGAATCGTCGACGATCGCTTGTTCGGATCGAAACTACGCGGACGTCGCAAGCCGGTCTACCGCTTTGATGTTGCCGGAGGCTGGATCACCCGATGGTAGCCATGCGCACCGGTAGACAGGTCCAAGAGGACATTGCCCAGAAGTTGGCCGTCGCCGAACGACAGCTCGGCGATGCTGGTGGCAGCTTGCACGAACTGCGCAGTCGCGACGAAGTTGCCCATGCCGAATTGGCTCGCACGCTGGCGGAACTCGGCCGGGTGCGGCTCGGCGAGCTGGCATCCGGTCGACTGACGGAGCGGCTGGATGCCGCCGACCGGCACGCGAAGGACTTGCTCGCGCAACGGCAACAGACGCACGACAACCTTGCGGAACGCATCGCCAGCAACAACCTGGAACAAACGCGGCTGGCAGAACAACGCACCCAGCTGCTTGCCGAACGTGACCGTTGTGCGGCAACGCACCAGCAACAGATCGTGGCGACCATGCAGCGCCTGGCAACGGATGACGCCTATGTGGGACAGCGCAGCCATGCCGAGTATCTGACCGGGCAAGCCGAGCACGCTGAAGAAAAGGCTCAGCAAGCCGAGACCGATCGCGCCACCAAGGGAGTTCCTTACGAGCAGGACAAGCTGTTCGCCTACTTGTGGCAACGTCGCTATCGCTATCCCGAGTACAGCGCCTGGCCGTTGATTCGCACCCTTGATGGCTGGGTTGCCGGCCTTTGCAACTATCAGTCGGCCCACCGCGACTACGCCATGTTGCTGGAGATCCCCATCCGGCTGCGCGCGCACGCCGACGCGGCAATCGAGCGCGCCCAAGCAGCCACGAACGAACTCTCGGAGTTGGAGCAGGCCGCGATGGCGGCCGATGGCCTGCCAGCACTCCACCAGAAGCTCGAACAGGCGCAACAGCAGCTCGACAAGGCAACCGAGGCGATCGACCGCGCCGAGCTTGACCACGACGCAATGTTGCAAGAGCTAGCCGCGATCAATTCCGGCGAAGACAAGTTCACGCGGCAGGCGCTGCAGGCGCTAACCACCCAGCTTGAACAGGAAGATGCCGCGACCCTGATGCGCGATGCGCAAGAGACCACAACGCGCGCCGACGACGAACTCGCGAGCAAGATCCGGTCACTGCGCGACCGCCGAACGCGCCTGGCGAACGACATCGCCGCTGCCACCACGGCACACCAGCACGCCAGCAGCGCCTTGCACAACATGCAGCAACTGCAACGCAACTTCCGCAACGAGGGCTTTGATCGCGACGGCTCGATGTTTCCGTCGGACTTCGACCTCGGCGACCTGTTGTCGGGCCTCCTGAACGGTGTGCTCACCTCAGGCAACGCGTGGCAGCGAATGCGCCGCCACCATCGCTGGCGGCAACGCTCCAGCACGGGCGCCGAGGTGGCCGGCCACATCCTCGGTGGCCTGCTTCGAATCGCCAGCTCCAGCCGAAGCAGTTCGGGTGGCGGCGGATTCGGTGGCGGCGGGTTTGGCGGCGGCGGCGGCTTCCGTTCCGGAGGCGGCTTCGGCGGCGGCGGCGGCGGCGGATTCCGCACGGGCGGAGGCTTCTAAGCCATGGCCGGCAAGGCACCGAGCCGGGTGACAGCACCCGGATTCGGTGGGCGCGCGAGTGCGCGCCGCGTCACCTGCGACTCAACCCTGCAGCGCCGCGAGCATGCGGGAAGCGCGCGCGACGACGCTCGTCTGGCCGATCTTGGCGATCAGCTTCTCTAGCGCTTTGGGTGCCTTCTCGAGCTTGCCCTTGCGCATGTTCTTGATGATCTTGGCCAGCTTCTTGTCGGCTGCGATCTGCGCCTTGCTGTCGTCGGTCTCGAAGCTCTTGACGAGTTGGGCCGCGTCGTCTGCCCACCTCGGGCTCTTGCCGACGCCCTTTTGTAAACGCTTGGCCGCGTCCTGAGCCTTCACCCAGCAGCCCTGCTTGATCAGGTTGTCCACTGCCGCCTTGTTGGTGGCGTAGCGCGCGTCGACTTCCTGTTGCAGCATCGACTTCTCCTCGCCGTCTGCCATCGCGGTGACGATGGCCGCGGCGGCGGCGAAGTTACCTCGAGCGTAGAGCGCCGCGCGAACCTTCCTGGCTTCGCTGCTATCGCCCCAACCCTTCTTCATGAGCTTGAGTTGATCTTCGACGAGCTCTTCAATCTTCGCCTTGTCGCGGATCGGATTCCCGGCCCACAGCAGCTTGCCATCCACGCCGATGACCGCACCGTGCGGGATGCCGCGCGATTCGGGGATCGGCACGAAGCAACCGACCGACGCAAAGCAGTCGTTGTCGGGGAAGCGCTGCCACAGGAAACCCTCTAGCTTCTGGGCGTCGGCGCCCTGCGCCTCGACCAGGATCGAGATCAATCCCTTGTCGGCGAGTTCGTGATGCTGACGGATGGCGCTCGGCACGGAGCTACCAATGCAAGGGCCTCAACGCGTGCCCCAGCGGTCAATGATCACCGGCTGGCCAAAGAACTCGGACAACTTCTGGCGGCCGTCGCCGTTCAAGAACTGCGGGAAGGTGACGTCCGGGACCCGCTGGCCGACAGCCGCGCGTTCTTGCCCGGCCAACGGCAGAGCCACGAGCAGAGCGGGAAGAAAGTGATGGATTCGCATAATGTTTCGGTGGGTATCGCAAGCATCATACCTGCGGCGGAGGCCATGACTGTCTCCATGTTGTCCCAGCGGTGCGCTACCGTGGCACCGCGACTTCACCGCGAACCCAAGCTGGATCCAGATGGCCATCGCGAAGTCAGACGCCCACGCAATCGTCGCACTCGTCATCACCCGCGAAGTCATCACCCCCACAGGCATCGCCGCCGAAGACATCGCGCAGCGCCGCCGCTCAGAGCCAGACACTCTGCAATCGGCGCGAACGGGTGCTGGAACTCCGAAGCTGTTGCCGATGGGACCCGGATACCCGGTTGCCGCGGTGGAACGGGAATTGCTTCGAGACATGCAATTCAAGCATGGCGCGAACCTCCATTGTTCTCCCGGTCCATATGGGACGTCAACCGACCGACGTCAGCTGCGGGCCAACCTGCCTGCAAGCGGTCTATGCCTACTACGGCAAGCGCGTTTCGACCAAGAAGCTCATCGGCAGCGTGCCGTCACTGGCAGACGGCGGCACGCTGGGCGTGATGCTCGCGCAAGACGCCCTGGCGCGAGGCTTCCGGGTCCGGATCGCGACCTGGAACTTGCGGGTGTTTGATCCGACCTGGTTTGGCGACGACGCGCCACCCTTGGCCGAACGGCTGCGCATGCGGGCCCGTGCCAAGCGCAAGAATACCAAGCTGTTCACCGCCGCGAACGCGTACGCCGACCTGGTGGATGCGGGTGGCGACGTCGAACTGTGCGATCTGCAAACATCCCTGATCATCAAGACACTGAAGCGCGGAGTCCCGATCCTGACGGGACTGTCGGCCACGTTCCTGTATCGCGAGTCCCGGCAGCGATCCCATGACGACGTCGTCGACGATTTGCGCGGCGACCCGGTTGGGCACTTCGTCGTGTTGACGGGCTACGACCCCACCAAGCGCACGGTTCTGGTGACGGATCCCATGCATCCAAACCCGCTATCCAAGACGCACACCTATCCCGTTGCCATCGAGCGACTAGTCGGCGCGATCTACCTTGGCGTGCTGACCTACGACGCCAACCTGATCATGATCGAGCCGAACGATTGGGCCCACTAGGACGATCGCAACCGGCACGACGATTGCAACCGACACGGCGATCGTAAACAGACTAGCCAGGAGCAGCGGCAATTTGTCTCGACCGCTGCTCACCCCCCCCCACATGCAAACCATCGTCGTCGTCCACAGCCTGCAAGACTGGCCGTTCAAGGTCCCAGACATTCAGGCTGTTACCGCAAGTAGCTACCTGACCAGCCCCGAATGGATCGCGGCCCGCGGTGTGCGAGTGGTCAACCTGTGCCGGACGTACGCATACCAAGGCGAAGGCTACTACGTGTCGCTGCTGGCCTCTGGTCGCAATCATCGCCCCTTCCCCGACCTGCGCACGGTTCTCGACATGAAGAATCGGCATCGCGTTCGCACCGTCGATGAGGAACTCGATGCACTGATCCAGAAGAGCCTCAGCGACATTCAGGCCAGTGAGTTCGACCTCAGCATCTACTTCGGCAAGAACCTGGCGCAGCGTCACAGCCGCCTGGCGCAAAGGCTATTTGGCCTCTTTCCCGTGCCGCTGCAACGCGCCCACTTTGTCAAGGGAAGGCGCTGGCGGGTTACCAGCATCGCGCCCATCGCGACGCGGGATGTACCCGAAACCCATCGCGCGTTCGTCGCAGAAGCCGCCCACGGCTACTTGAGCAGGCCGCGCCGTCACGCTCGAAAGCAGGTCGGCGCGAGCTACGACCTCGGCATCCTCTACGACCCCAACGAAGAGCTGGCGCCATCGGATGGCAAGGCTTTGGCGCGCTTCCGCCGCGCCGCCCGACACGTCGGTTTCGACGTGCAGATGCTCCAAAAAGACGACTACGCGCGGGTTGCCGAGTTCGACGCGATCTTCTTGCGCGAAACCACGGCCGTTGACCACCACACCTTCCGCATTGCCCAGCGCGCCGAGGCCGCCGGCGTGATCGTCATCGACGACACCACCTCGATCCTGCGCAGCACCAACAAGGTGTTCCAAGCGGAGACCCTGTCGAAACACAACGTCCGCATCCCGAACACCTTCATCACCAACGAAGCCGACGCGCAGGCCATCATTGCCAAGGTCGGCCTGCCGTGCGTGCTCAAGCACCCGGACAGCTCCTTCTCGCAAGGCGTGTTCAAGTGTTCTACGCCAGAGGAAACCGTGAGCAAAGCCAAGGCGATTCTCGAGCAGTCCGACTTGCTGGTCGCCCAGGAATATCTGCCAACGGGATTCGACTGGCGCATCGGCACGTTCGCTGGCGAGGTGCTCTACGCATGCCGCTACGAGATGGCCAAGGGCCACTGGCAGATCGCCAAGCGTACCAAGGCCGGCAAGATGCAATATGGCAAGGTCGAGCCGATCGCCTTGGAGCAAGTACCCCCGGAGGTCATCAAGCAGGCGAAGCGCGCAGCCGCTGCCTTCGGTGACAGTCTCTACGGCGTCGACCTGAAGACCGTCGACAACCAGGTCTACGTCACCGAAGTAAACGACAACCCCAACATCGATGGCGGCTGCGAAGACGCGCTGCTCGGCGACGAGCTGTATCGCCGCATCATGCAAGGCATGCTCGACCGGGTGCTCGCCCGCAAGGAGCGTTTGTCATGACCAAGAAGCCATTGGGTCTGTTCGAAGCCTGGGGCATCGAGATCGAATACATGATCGTCGATCGCACCTCGCTTGACGTTCGTTCGATCTCGGACGCCGTGCTGCGTGATGCCAGCGGTGGTTCCGAGTGGGTCGCCGACATCGCCGACGGCACCATCGATTGGTCCAACGAACTCGTCAGCCACGTCATCGAGTTGAAGTGCGCACAGCCGGTTGGCACCCTTGAGGGGCTGGCCGGCGAGTTCGAGCGCAGCCTGAAGAGGCTGTACAAAGTGCTCGATGGCCACGACGCCACCTTGATGCCGGGCGCCATGCACCCGTGGATGGTCCCGGCAACCGAGACCCGTTTGTGGCCGCATGAGAGCTCCGAGATCTACCGGGCCTACGACAGCATGTTCGACTGCAAGCGGCACGGTTGGGCCAACCTGCAGAGCATGCACATCAATTTGCCGTTCGCGAACCAGAGCGAGTTCAAGCAGCTGATGACGGCCATTCGTCTGGTCGTGCCACTGGTGCCGGCGTTGGCCGCCAGTTCGCCCGTCTACGAGAACGGCAACGGCAAGCACCTGGACAGTCGGCTGTTCTTCTATCGGGGCAACTCGGTCAAGGTGCCGGCGATGGCAGGCGAGATCATCCCCGAGGCGATCTTCGACATGCAGGAGTATCGCTCCGCGGTGCTCGCACCGATCTCGGCGCAGCTACGACAGCACAACGCTCCCAAAGAGTTGCTGACTCGCGACTGGCTCAACGCCCGAGGCGCGATCGCCAGGTTTGATCGCATGGCGATTGAGATCCGGGTAGCCGACAGCCAAGAGAACCCGCGCGCCGATCTGGCCGTCGCGGCTGCGGTCGGCACTCTGGTGCGCATGTTGGTGGCAGAGAACGGCTCGTCCATCCGCGAGCAGCAGCGCTATGCGAGTGCGCCGCTGATCGGTCTGTTCGAGTCCGCGGTATGCAACGGCCCCGAAGCACCCTTGCCGCCCGGCTACGCCGAGCTGTTTGGTAGCGATACCAGCCGCGCGCCGACTGCAGGGGCCTTGTGTCAGGACTTGCTGCGGGCGCGCTTCGATGGACCGGCAGAACTGGAGCAATCTCTGGAGCACATCCTGCGTGAGGGCACGCTGGCCCAGCGCCTGCGGCGCGCCATCGGACCTGACTACGCCCCCCACGACATCGCCGCCGCATACCGTCGACTCTGCGCGTGTCTAGCCGAAGGCGAAAGCTTCCGACCTTGATCCGCTTCGTCATTACTTGCGAGCACGCCAGTGCGAAGGTCCCCGCGGCCTATCGCGACGCTTTTGCGAACGCCGGTGAGGCTTTGGCCAGCCACCGGGGCAGCGACCTTGGCGCGTTGCAGTTCGCCCGACAGCTCGCGCGCCAGATGCAAGTGCCGTGCATCGCCGCGACCGCCACGCGACTGTTGGCCGACACCAATCGTTCGCGCCATCACCGGGCCGTGTTTTCCGAATGGTCCGCGGCACTGCTGGCAACCGAGCGCGAACGCATTCTCGCCACGCACTGGCAACCTCACCGCGACCGGGTGCGGGCCGCGATCCAGCAGCATGTAGCACGCGGCGACACGGTCGTGCACCTCGGCGTGCATTCGTTCACGCCCTGCTTCGATGGGGTTGAGCGAGCAATCGATGTGGCCTGGTTGTATGACCCCGCTCGGCCACTGGAGACGCGCACCGTCGCTGCCTGGCGCGCTGCCTTGGCAAGTTGCGCGCCCGACCTCAGGCTACGACGCAACGCCCCCTATCGCGGCACCAGTGATGGCTTGACGACGTTCTTGCGAACGCAGTTCGCTGCGGATCAATACCTCGGGATCGAGCTCGAGATCAGCCAGAGCTTTCCACTCGGTCCCGCGGCAGCCTGGCGCTCGCTTCGCCAACAGCTGTGCGTGTCGCTGCACCAGAGCCGCTTGTCGGTCAGATAACCATCGGGCCAACAACCCTTGCCTTGTGCCTGGTCGCCGGTGCCTGGTCGCCGGTCCCTGGGCGCTGGTCCCTGGTCGCAGGTCCCTGGTCGCAGGTCCATGGGCGCAGGTCCCTGGACGCAGGGTGCCGCCGCTGCAACAGCCACCTCACGGTGACCTGGCCGCCCACGGTAACCTGGCACCCCAACGGGAAATGGGGTGTCGTCGGTTGCTCGCCAAGTTCGCCAGCGAGCAACTGCTACTACCAGATCACGATGCCCGTCACGTTGCGGAACTCGAGTTGCAAAGCGGCCGTAACGATCACACCCTGGAGGTGCAGTTGTTGGCCTTGCAGCGCAGCATTGTTGGGGATCGCCAATGGCGTGCTGACGGCACCAATGCCACCAATCGTCGTGATCAAGTTCGTCAACATCACGCTACCGAGGAAGCCCGGCACCGGAATGCCAGGGCAGACCAACCCGTCGGAGAAGCCGATCGCCCAAGCCGAGCCTCCCTTGACGTTGATCGAAGGCGTGCTGCCGATCTGCGTCGAGCCCGTGGTGTCCACGGAGAAGGTGCTGTTCGAAGCGGCGTTGGTCGGCGAAGTGCCCGCCTGGATCTCGGCGAAGTTCACCTCGCCATCGCCGTCGGCGTCACCGAGCTGGTCGACGACCAATGCCCATTGGTAGTGCGTGCTGACTCCAGTTTGCGTTCCGGCGGCGTTGACGCCCCCGGATTGAAGAATGATCGGCACCTCGATGGCACCCGTTGTCGGATTGACGCGTTGCACTTCGCACGGCGGACCGACGCCGGAGAACGTGACGCGCTGGGTGCACAGGATGCGACCCAAGGTGTCGACGCTCAGGCCGTTGATACTGCCATATCCAGTCGAATTCGCGATCGCGTAGGTGGTCACGGAGCCATTGCTCGGGTCAACCTGAAACAGCCCCGCGCCGGCAAACGAGCCAACCCAAATGTCGCCGTTGTTGTCAAACACCGGACCGATACCGCCGATCGTGGTCGCCGGCATGATGTAGCTGGCTAGCTCAACGCCGTTCTCATCGAGTTCGAGCAGGGTTCCGTTGCCGTCACAGGTAACCCAGATATGGCTTGGCATGAGAATGCCGCGGTAGTCCGCGATCGGCCTCACGGGTTGGCTGGCAGAAACCGGGAAGTTCAGGATGGTGCCGGCCGCATCGATTCGCGACACCGAGCCAACCGTTGTTCTGTGCGCAATCCACTTGTTGCCACTGCCATCGATGGTGATGCCAAGCGGAGCCGCAGCCGTCAGCGGGTACGACTGGATAACCGCGCCTGATGCGTCGTAGTTCACGACGCCAGAGCCGCCGCTGACCCACGCCGTGCCCGCTGCGTCAAACGCAATGTCATAGGGCGATCCAAGCGGGTTGACGAACGGTGCCGACGGCGTGCCGGTAACCGGATCGACCAGGAACATGTTGGAACTGAAAATCTCCACCACCCAAATCTGACCGTCGGTCGGATTCTCAGCGGCGACACGTAGCGAGACGCCCATGTCAATTCGTCGGAGCACGGATCCGGACGGCGTCACCTCCATGAGGTCATTGGATGCTCGACTAGCAATCCAGTAGCTCTTTTCTTGGGCGACAAGGGGAAGGGTGAGTATCGCAGCAGCGACGATGGCGAGTGAGCGCATGACGGATCCCTTGGTGGGAAGGGCAGAAGTTGGGTGAAGTGGTTCCATCCTTCGGGGCGGAGAACCGGAGTTCTGACGCAGCAAGGGGAACCAAAGGCGATCATCTGGTTTCGCAGTCGGGACTCACGCGAATTCGGCGCTGTCCTTCACGCTTCACTCCATCGCGAGAACCAGCTCAAGCCATCTTGGACGATGGAAAACCTCGGGCCTGACTCGACTTCGGATCGTTCGGCGGGCACGGCAAGAGGGCCTTGATGACGCCGCTGAGACGACATTGCTACGCCGCCAACATGACGTCTCGTGGCGCAAGCAATCCTCGTCAGGCTGGCGACACCAGCACCGACCAGAACGGCGAGGTGTCGGCCGCGTCTACCGGCATCACCAAGATCGAGAAGTCGGCAAGAAGCGTTCCGCATTGCGTTGCCAGAGCACGCGAGCGTGCGCCACACCGCACGACAACCGCGCACTCGGCGTGGCGTCCGCGCCAGGTGCTCGACCTCTCGGATTCTACCGGCTCTTGCGCAGCAAACATCGCCACAGCAACTACTGGCTCCGCTTTATGCTTGTCGCCAGTCATACCTGGGCATCGCCCTACCCAAAGAAACCTCACACACACGCATCAAGCAACATGAACTCCCTGCTCAAGGTCGCCGCTCTCACTGGCTTGGCAGCTACCGCCAACGCCCAAGCCTTCAATTGGACCCTCGAGTCTCCCACTGCGTTGCCCGGAGCACGTGAGCGCACGGCCACAGGCACTGACGGTACGCTCTACTACATGTACGGCGGCCAGACCGGTGCCGCATTCGCCGGCAACGATGAACTCTGGTCCTATGACGGCACCACCTGGACCATGCTGACCGCTTCCGGCGCCAGCGCCGGCACGCGCACCGGCGCCGTTGGCACCTTCGACATCCTACGCGGCAAGTTCGTCGTCTTCGGCGGCCACAACACCAACGGCGTCAGTGGCAATCATGACAACGACACCTGGGAATGGGATGCGACCAACGGCTGGGTCAACGTCACCCCGGCCACCGGCTCACCCGATCCTCGCTGGCTGGTCAACAACAGCGTCTACATTCCGGGCCTCGGCATGGTGTTCCACGGCGGCGCGGCGTGGGACGCAACGGGCGCCTCCTACCAGAGCACCGAGACCTGGGCGTGGACCGGAACCGCTTGGGCCCTCTTGTCCAGCAGTGGCCCGGCGAGCCAGAACGCGATGATGGAATACCGCTCCATTCAGGGCGACCTGATCCTGCACGGCGGGCAGAACATGCTGGGCGAAACCTGGCGCTTCGACTTCGGCACCGGCACGTGGACGCAACTCGTCACGGGGGGAACGACTCCCTTCAACAGTTCCAACCCCACGCAGGGACTGTTCGCCGCGATGTCGTACTACAACCCGCTCACCGGCATGATGATTGTCCACGGTGGCAACGGTGGCTCCAGCAGCAACACCACCTGGCAATTCGACGGGACGGACTGGACCGATATCTCGTCCAACGGCGTCGGCTGCCGCAACGGTGGCATGCATTGGGTCGACGCGCTGAACAAGGGCGTCTACGGTCCTTGCAACGAGGCCAACGGCACCAGGAATCGCACCCGCACACACGGTCCCCAGACGTGGGGTAGCTTCACCATGATGGGCAGCGATTGCCCGGTCGTGAGCAGCGGCCTGACCGCTGGCATGTCCTCCCCCGCGATGCCCGCGATCGGCACGAACCTGGACATCAACCTCACCAACCTGACCCCGGGCAACCTACCCCTGATGCTTGTCGGCACCGCGGCGATTCCGCCGCTGTCGCTGAACACGCTGTTCGCCGGTAGCGGACCCAACTGCAGCCTGCAGATGTCGCCCATCGTGATCGACGTGACCCCGACCTTCAGCTTGGCCGTGCCGAACAACCCGATCTTCGTTGGTCAAGTTCTCTACGCCCAGGGCGTGCAGCTTGAAGGCACCGTGCTCAGTGCCGCCAACACGCAGTACGCCGTGATCACCCTCGGCGAACTCTAGCCCAACGATCGTCACGCCCATTGCCGTCGCAGACGTGCAGCGCCAACGCGGCCCTACTTGGGCCGACGCCGGAGACAACCTCGCGCAGCAGCCATTGCTGTGCCAGAATGGTAGGCATCGCTGCCAGGCACGCTGTTACGTCTCATCTCGAACGAATCGCACATCAGAGCGACGCACTGGAGCAACTCTGATCGCACAAGCTGAGTCGCGCTAGCGGGCGCAACGCCGTGAGCATTGCGCACGGCTCCGACCAACCGCGACGACGCGTGCCCTGGCCTCCTGTGATTGGCCCCGCTATAGAAGTCCTCTATACCAACATGTCCGACCAAGAACTCGCCCAGGGCTGGCAGCAATTGCTCTCATCGTGCCGCAACCGAATCACCGAGCTGCGCAAGACTCCCGGTGAACTGCGGAGCGCCATCGATACCCCGATTCGTATCGATACCGGCAAGCCACAGACCAACGCGCGCCTGCAGGGCCTGCTGACGCTGCTGAGCTGGGCGGGCATCCTGCTCGGTGGCCTGGCGACGGTGATCACCGCGTTGTTCACGACCGGGCTGGCGTTCCAGATCCTGCTTGGCATCACGCTAGTCTCGCTCGCGTATGCCGTCTTGGAGATCATTCGCAACCGAGCGGCAGCAGCTCCGTGGTACCGCGACTCGGTGGTCGCGACGGGCTGTCTGTTGGTTGCCAACGACAACTTGTTCGAACCCGGCGACAGCTTGCTACCGGGCGGTCTGTTGGTGACGTTCGATGAGCAGCTCAACAACGATCCGGAGAAGCTATCTGCCTTGGCGCAGCAATTGAAGGAGCACGGTGACAGCGACGGCCCGACACCGCTCGAACTGCGCGAAGCAGTGGAGTTCATCGAGGAGTCGGTCATCAACGTGCCGACGTTCACTCGCTGCCGCCTGCCGCGTTCCTTTACGGGCAACGACGCGACGTTCGTCGTGTGCCTGGGCTTTGACCAGAAGGCGATGCCGAATGGATTCCTCGACCGCGACTTGTGGCCGGTGTTCGGACGGCCGGACAAGGACGAGGCGGTCGTATTGTTGAAGCAAAGCGACTAGTTCGCGAAACCATAGGGTCATTCATCGGGTTGGACTGACTGCGGGCATGCGCCGCTTGCTGGCCGCAAGTAGAGGCCCTTGGTGGCGACACCCACACGACAACCACCCGACCATGACCGATCTCAGGAAGATCGAGAGCAAGCATGCCGAATCGCTTGCTCGCAAGTGGATGATGCCAAGCAAGAGCACGTCGCGGCTGCAGGTTGGTGCACCTATGCCGGGATCGTGACCACCACCGCCGACGACGACCTGGACTTCGCCAAGATCAAAGCGCTGCTCAAGCGCGTCGAACAGGATATCGATTGCGCCAAGAACCGGGTGCGCTACACGATGAACGGCTTCGTCATCGCCGTCGGCTCGGCCGTCACGCCGCTCGCCAAGCAAGCTCACGCAACCGCGAAGAAGATCGGCAAGGTTCCGGTCGACATGGGCGGCACGGCATGCAAGGTGCCGGTCGCATCCGACTACATCACCAAGATCGAAAACGCCGGTCGCGCCGCAAAAAGCGTTCGGCGCTTCGCTGCTAGAGTTCAGGCTTTCTGCAGCAAGTCGCACATCGCCGCTGGCAGCTCTGGGAACGAAAACTCGAACCCCTCTTCCGCGAGACGGCGCGACGCGCAGTAACGACCGAAGATTGCAAGTTCCGGATCGGTGTGTAGGAACAACGGCGCGCCAATGCGAACCATCCAGTTCGCCGCAGGAAGACCGAACGGCACCCGCAACGCGCGCCGCAGTTCGCGCATGAATACCGCATTGCTGACTGGATGAGGCGCCGTCGCCAGGTAGGCCCCTTGCATGCGCACGTCACGAATGGCACACGCAAACAGACGGTTCATGTCCTGCTCGTGAATCCAGCTCATGCCCTGACGGCCGGAACCAATGCGTCCGCCGAGCAGGCAACGGGCAACCTTGGCGAGACGCGGCAACGCCCCACCTTCGCGCCCAAGTACGAAGCTCGTTCGCAACACGACACTGCGCATGCCGGGCAGCAGCGCCTGCTCATGCGCGGCCTCCCAGGCCTGACCGACAATGGGTGCCATGCCGAGACCGAACGCGGCGTCTTCGTCGCAGACGCGTTCGGCAGGATCCCCGTAGATGTGTGCGGTCGACATCTGCACCCAAACGGGTGGCGCGCGGTCGAGCTTGCGCAGCGCTTTGCCCAAGACCTGCGTCGACTCCACTCGTGACCGCAGGATTTCATCTTGCCGTGCAACCGTCTTGATGCAGTCGACAGAGCGCCCCGCGAGATTGACCAAGGCAACGCAGCCTTCCAGTTCGCGCCACCAATCAGCGAGCGAAAAGCCATCCCACTGCACGAACGAACCGACCACGTCGCTCGGACGGGTACGGCCCAGCACCACCACTTCGTAGCCATCAGCAATCAGGAAACGCGCCAAATTGGCGCCGAGAAACCCAGTGCCGCCAGCAATCACGACACGACCGCTCGAGTTGCTCATGCAGAACAAACCCCGCCAAGCGGATCATTGTTTCACCTAGCGGTGCAAGTCACCCGAATTGCACCGATCGCTGATGCTGTGACCTGACACCGTATGCACGCACAGCCATTCGCAAACGAAACGATGTTCGGAACAATTGGATGCGCCAATCTGTCGATGGCAAACCCCACCGCCACCCCCCGCGCCTACGGGACACGCACGAATTCGATCCGCATGCGCGAACTGCCACCTGCCAGAGCCCGCAGTTCGAAGCGTCACCAGGCAACCGTCTTGCCGACGGCGACCTTTTGTTCGAGGACCTTCTGTTCGAGATAGTGCGGCTTCCGTGTCACACGAGCCGCGTCGTGACGACACCTCTGGGTGACAGCAACCGCAACTGCAAAGACGCTTGCGCAGGAGTCGACCAGTACACGCCGCCCCGCACCCTGGCCTGCTGTGGTCGGCCCAGCTATAGAACTTGGTAATCGAAGCCTATCGGTGTTCAGCAACGATCACGATCGACGACGGCCCCGTGCCGACCGACACCTCCGAACCGATCTCGCTTAGCGAACCGGTGGCTTGATCGATCCGAAACGTAGTCACGTCGTTCGACAAGCGATTCGTCACGAACACGAACATGCCGGACGGATCGACGGCGACGGCACTCGGTCCATCGCCTGCTCGTACCTCAGCACCGATTTCGGTCAATGCACCCGTGTCGAGGTCGACCGCAAACGTAGTCACGTCGTCGGAGTCCGCGTTCGCCACGTAAGCGAACAGTCCGTCCGGGTGGCACGCCATTGCGCTTGGCCCGGTGCCGGTGCCGACGAAGCCGCTAGCCCAGAGCAGCTGCCCGATCAGCTGTTGCGGCGGCATCGGCAACACCCCGAACTGGGTATTGACCCGGAAGGTCGCGACGTCGTCGAACACGTCGTTCGGCGTGAACACGAACTGCCCGGTCGGATGCACCGCCATAGATCGCCAACCAGTTCCGACGGCCGCCTCAGCCTGAAACGTCAACCCGCCGGTGCCCGCATCGATCGCCAGCGACGCGATGCTACCGCTGGCTCCGAGCACGTACAGGTTCTGCCCCGTTGGTTCGGTCACGAGCGAGATCGGCGCCGCCTGGTTGTCGACGAACGATGGGCTGAGTGCGCCGGTCGTCGCGTCAACCGAGAACGTTGTCACGGTCCCGGCGAGTTCGTTGGCGACGTAGAGGAATCGCCCCGACGGTTCGAGCGCTAGCGCAGCTGCTCCGGCACCGGCCGCAACCGCCGACCCCAACGGCGTCAACAACCCCGTCACCGGATTTGCGGTGAATGCCGCGACGTCGCCCGAGATTCGATTGCCCACGTAGACGAATCGACCAGACCGCGACGCGACGATCGCCGACGGTCCGTCACCCGCGGCCACGGCCGAACCAACGCGGCGCAGTTCGCCGGTGTTCTGGTCGACTGCGAACGTCGTCACGTCGCCGGAGACCTCGTTGGTCACGTAGGCAAAGCGCGGCAACGCCAACGCTGGCGCCACACCCGACGTCATCGCCAACGCCCCCGAGAACTGGCGTTGCATGCGTGTGTAACCGAGCGACTGCAGGGCGCCCGTCGCCGGATCGATGCGGTAGCTGCCGAGGTAGCCGTTGGAGTCGACGGTTGCGAAGCCGGGCAAGGTCACGAAGTTGCCCGCCGCACGACCACCGGCGTACAAGAATGGTCCAAAAGGTTCGATCGTGACCCCGCCGGCGAGCGCTGCAGGATTCTCTTGCGCCGCGTCCGAAGGCACGCCCGTGACTGGGTCGAGTCGCAGCACGGTCATGCGGTCGAAGCCACCTGCAAAGGCAAACGCGCCGGTCGGAGCCAACTCGAACGACTCAAGCGTCGAGCCGAACTGCGTCAGACCGAGCGCCACCGGGGCGCCGACTGCGGTCAACGCGCCGGTGGTCTGGTCGATCGCCAACGTGTGGACGTCGTCGCTAAAGCTGTTGGCGACGTAGACATACCTGCCCGCCGGGTCGACTCGTACCGCAACCGGGTTGTCGCCGACCGGCACTGCTGAGCCGACCGCGGTCAAACTGCCCGTGCTCTGGTCGATCTCGAATGTCGTCACGTCATCGTCAAGCTGATTCGCGACGTATAGGAAGCGACCAGACGCATGCACCGCGAGGCAACAAGGTCGTGACCCGGCCAAAACTCGCCCACCGATTCGAGTCAGCATGCCCGATGCCGCATCGATCGCGTATGCGACGACGAAGTCAGGCTGACCTTGCACTTCGTAGATGACGTAGACAAAGCGTCCAGTCGGATCCGCAACCAACGCCGTCGAACTACCGCCGCCGGGAATCGGTGGAGTGATACCGATCTCGCCCAACGAGCCGTTCGCTTGATCGATGGCAAACATCGACACGTCGCCGCCGGCGACATACGCATAGCGACCGGACGGCTCGATAAGGATCTCGGTCGCCAGCGCCCGCTGGAACGCGCCGCGCGATTGCAGCCGCCCAGTCGCCGCGTTGACGGCAAACATCAGGATGTACGGATCGCCAGCCGACACCGCGTACGCATAGCGGGGAAACGTATTGATGGCAGTGGTGCTGCCGCCGCTGCCGGAGCCGCTCCCACTGCAGCCTGACGCAAGCAGCACGAGAGCCAAGGCAACCAAGCCGAGCATGGACTTCATCTTGGCAGCATAGCCGTGCCGGGCACGCGCGGTAGCAGGAGGCCGACCCGTACGGAACTCAGTACGATTCGTCGCGACGCAGCTCGCTGTTACTGCACGACATCGACGAGCACGTTGCTGAGCCGTAGATCGTTCGGATACCCGACGAGCATCGCCTGCACGTAAACCCCAGCGCCGACAAGTCCCGGTGCATTCGGCAGGGTGACGGTCAACGTGGCTTGGCCGGTTGGTTGCGCAATCGTCATCGTCGGCAGTGGCGCAGCCAGCAACGGGTCGATACCAAGCATGCCGAACGGCGTCACTGTGCTGGGCATCAGCGAGCTTGCAACACACAGGGCCGCAAGCTGGATGCTGCTCGGCGGCGTGTAACGCATGTAGACGTCGATGGAATAGTTCAGCCCGATCCTTGGTGGCGAGGCAGCATGCATCTGACGCTGCACGTTCGTTAGTTGGCGATTCTGACCGGGGCTGCCAAATACGATGTCGAGGTCGCCATCGCCATCCACGTCACCCATCGCAATCGCTTCCGTGTCGGAGAACTCCGACGGGAGTCGCTGGGTTGCATCCGCAAACGAGCCGCCGGTATTGAGCCACAACTGATTCTGAGAGTTCGTGGGGAGGGGACTAAATGGAGTCGCATTGCCAAACACGGCATCGAGATCTCCGTCGCCATCGACATCCGCAAGCGCAACACTCTTGGTCCAGTCACTGCCTAGATTGCCCGCGTCGACAAACACGCCACTGCCGTTGTTGCGGAACAACTTGTTGGGTTTGCCGCATTGGTTGGAGCCGCATTCTCCGTGGCGCGACAACACCGCATCGAGATCGCCGTCGGCGTCGATGTCCCCCAGAGCAATGCCGGTCGTCGAAGTGAGGGAGTCCACCGGCAGTTGCTGGGTCGCATCCGTGAAGGTGGCGCTGCCGTTGTTGAGGTAGAGACGCGTTTGCCCAGACATTGGATTGGCAGGGCCGGAATCCAAGAGGTTGCCGGTCAGGACGTCGAGGTCGCCATCGCCGTCGACATCTCCGATCGCGATGCTGATCGTGTTGTCGACGATGTTCGGCATGTTGCCGGCCGTGGCATCCGAGAACGTTCCATTGCCATTGTTGAGCAACAGGACCTCGCCTCCGAGGCCTGACAGCACGACGTCCAGATCGCCATCGCCATCCAGGTCGGCTACGGCCAGCGCGTTGGCGTTCGTTGTGATGGCCGGCAGTGCCGTTGCCGAAACATCCGTGAAGGCGCCTGCGCCATCGTTGCGTAGCAGAACGGCTGAAGAAGTGACCGCGGTTTCGAATAGGTCAAGATCCCCGTCGCCGTCCAGATCGGCGAGAACCAGCGCGGATGTGCGAGCCAACGCAATTGGCAAGCGCCCGGGTGGCGCTTGCACAAACACGCCGTAGCCAGTGTTCAACAGCAGATAGTTCTGTCGCCCACTGAACTGATCGCTGTTGCCTGCAACGATATCGAGATCGCCATCCCCATCAACGTCGCCCATCGCGAAGGCATGCGCCACGCCCGGAAGCGCGGGTTGCAGCAGCCTCGGCAAGGGCAGAAACTGTTCTTGGGCGGGCAAGGATGCCGCGACCAGGGTTAGCACTGCAGCAGCCAGTAGGTGTCGGGAGAGTTCTGGCTTGCGAATCTGCATGGCAGGGCTTGGCTGTGTGCTTCCGGATACGAGCATTCAAGGTGCGGTTCGGACCGCCTGCTCACAACGGGCCGGAAGTCTCCACCCCGTCCGCCTAGCCGTCAACCCTCACGCAAGCAGAGCCTACAACCCAGCCACCGCGAATGCAGGCCCGCGACACCGTCGCGCGAGCGACGATCGCGAAGACAGTGAGCGCTTTCGCAGCCACGACATCAAAACGTCTCCGCGATTCGGAGCCAACGCCCTACAGCCGCACGATGATCGGTTCGTCGCGGTCCTCCGCCAACACAATGCGCTGCCGCGAGTGCGCCTCGCCCCGTTCTAGTTGTTGGCGCGTGCCGACGCGCAACTCCCACGTGCCGGCCGGCACGGACTCGATGGTGAAGTGACCGAACGTTCCAGTCGGCAGGGTCGATTGCAATCTCTGCCCCCCGCCCAATACGGTGAGGTCCAGCAAGCGCCCCTGATCGTCAGCCAGTGCGACGCAGGCGACAAAGCGTTCCGTGTCGTCGGCAAACAGGACTCGGCCCCGGCAGGCAACAGGCGATGCCAAATCGATCGGTAGAACCAACTCCCCGTCCGGAATGCGCACCGGCCCGGTCCTCAAGCTCGACCGCGGCTTGCCGCGCAGATCAAGACCACTGATGGTGAGCATCGCCGGGCCGCTATCGAGCCGTAGTTCCGCCGCACCGTTGACCACAGACAGGTTGAAAGACACCGACCGCGAGTCCACACCACGAGCACGCAACAGTTGTTCGGCGTGCGCCGACGGTACCGCGCGCGACCAGCTTGGATTCTCCGTGAGTACGGGCCACGATGTGTTGGCGCCACTGTCGGGATCAAGGTAATCGACCCGCACATGCAGCCACTTCAACAACGGATCGTCAGTTCGCAATTGCAGCTGGGTGGACCAAGGCCGTTCGAGCACCACGTCGAGGTTCGCGCCGCCAACCTCAAGTCCGGTGAGAACCTTGGTTGCGAAGTCGTCGGACTCGATTTCGAGACGGTATTTGGCACCAGCTACACCCGGCACTCGAAACGCGCCATGTTCGTCAGTCGGCCACGAACCGCCCTCCCGGACCGAACCATCAACACCGGGCATCGTCCAGGTGCGGCGAATGCGTGCATCCACGGGCTGCCCGTCGCGATCGCGGACCGTGCCAACCAGATCCTGTCTCTTGGCCAAGCGCAACTCGATGTCCAGTGGCGCCAAACCCTCGACTCGCAGTTGCTGCACCGCGCGAAGACCCGCCGTTGCGCCCGCACCCTGCGCCGAAGCAACGATCCAGACGCCTTGTTCGGGCGCGGCAACGCGCTTCACTTGCTGACCGCGCGCATCCGTCTCGACGATACCGATCGGCTGAAGGCGGCCGTCTGCAACCTTCGCGAAGTTGAGTTCGATACCAGCCGGCACCGGCTGCCCATCGGGATCCAAAACCGTGACACGCATCACGACGTCGGTGGCGTTCACAATTTGCAGCGTGCGCCGTTCGCCGGTCGCGAACACAATCGCGCGCCCCTCGCTCAAGTTGGAATTGGCGTCGGAGTTGCTCGCGAAAACCAACCCATCACGCTCCCGCAGGTAGTGGCTCTCACCGGCGTGCAACGCAAGTTGCAGCCCGGCAGGAACCGCCAACGTCGCTCGGCCATTCGTCACCTTGGCTCGCGCAAGGAACACACGTCCGGCGTCAGGCACGATCGCCCTCAAACCAGATTCGGCCATCGCAAGCGTGACACCAACAGCCTGCACACAGTTCGACGGCTGCCCCTCGGCATTGTCGATCACAAGCTCGAGGGTCGCGACCGGCGCTACCACGACGCGAGCCAGCTGCCAACCACCACGCGGCCCAGCAGTGGGCTGGCTCGCCCAAACCTGCACGTAGCCCTCGTGCTCGACCGTCAGCCAAGGATCGTCTGGCACAGTCGGAAACTGGAAGCGGCCGCTGTCGTCCGTGAACCGCTCGACCGCGACGCGTTGGTCCTTCTGCCAATGCATCAGCGCGACTCGGGCACCGGCCACCGGAGCTCCCGACGGCTCGATCACCTCGCCAGCGAACACCGTGCGCAGATAACGCGTCAACACCAAGGACTCGGGCCTCGCAGCACTCGTCCACACCGACCAGACGGCATCTGCGACGTGCCCATCTCCGACCGCCTGCACGCGCAAGAGCTCGGCACCGACCGGCAGCTCGAACTGGAAGCGACCCTGTGCATCGGTAAGGCATGCCACCTCGATTTCGCGTGAACCTGTCGAACGCAACGGTTGCGCTCCAACGCCGCCTTCGATCGGCGCCGGATCGCCCGGAACGCGAAGCCGACTTCGCACGTTGACGTTCGCCGCCGGAACACCCGTGCCGACATCCGCGCCGATGCCTGCATCTTCGACGACACCAACCACGAGCGAGAGTACGGTCAATGGCGACACAACGCGCTTATGCGCACCGCTGTCGACGCTCCCCGAATCTTCATCGGCCTGGCGCTCGCCAACGAGCACCACGGCTTGCGACGAACGATCCGGCTGTGGCTGCGAGTCAAGCGACCAGAACATCCACACCAATGTCACGGTCGCTGCCACGGCCCCCACAACAGCAAACCACTGCCAAACACTGAAGGCGCGGCGCATCGCCGGAACGGCGACCGGAGTGCCAACACTGGCTGGTTCCAATCCGCCGAGCGCGCACAACGCCGGCAACCACTTCTGACGTCCCTCGGGATCGTCGGCCGGGAGCTGCTCGCGCAACCGCGCCATCGCGCGGGCGAGCCGTGTCTTGATCGTGCCAACGGACAGTCCAAGTTTGGTCGCGATCTCACGCGGCTCAAGGCCTTCGTAGTAGCGCAGGAAGATGGCCGTCCGGTAGTCCGGCCCGAGCGCGTCGACGTGCCTAAGCAAGCGGCGCCCGATATCGATCCTGCTGGCGACACTCGCCGGATCCAGGTCCGCCGCCGCTGGTGTGACCATTTGCTCGCGAGCCTTGCGCCGGTGATCGGTACGGCGGCGCAGAGCCGCCCGATTGCGCAGCACCGTCGCGAACCACGGCAGCAGGCCCTTGGTATTGTGGCGCGGATTGCCGGGTTCGCTGCTCGGTTGGCTGGTCGGATTGCTACTAAGGGCCGCGACGAACGTCTCCTGCACCAGGTCCTCGGCCGCGGCGTAATCGGTCGCGAGGCGACGCGCCAGGGCGCGAAGGAAGGGACCGTGTTCGGCGAATTCGACTTCGAGAGGTTTCGGTGTGCGAGTGCTCATAGCTCTACCCGTCTTCTTGCCGCCGCGGCCCGATCGATGTCAGGACTGCGGAAGTATTTTTGGGACACCAGGCCGCGATCGATGGGTCGGGTGCCCGGTGAGTATAGACACCTCAAGCTGCGACACGGTCTCTGCTCGCAGAACCTGAGCAACGTTGGTGCAGTCGCTCGCTGACGTCGTGCGACGCCGACCTCAGCACGGTTGACGTGTAGACATTGGGCAACCTGGTCACCCCGCCTCCGACCGGCAATGCCATGGCGCAGGTCGCACGCAAACCGACCGAAAGAGCCGACCGAAAGAGATTGACGACTTCTTGACGATCAGACCGACAACAGCAAGCCGTTGCTCCAGTCGATCACGAACGGCGACAGGGTGACGTCGACGAACTGCAGCGTGAACATGCCCGTCAGTGACACCGCGACAGGCACATCGAACTCGATGCCGTTTGGACCGGGCACCAGGATCACGGCTGCGTCGGGCAACGTTGCGGGGCCGCACGCACCGGGCACCGGCGGCGTAGCAGTGCCAACTTGCAACACGCCGAGCTGCCCATTGGTGTTGGCGATGTGCACGCGCAGGTTGCGACCAGTAGTTGCGGTATCGGTCAGCGTGCCGCCGAGCATCGGCCCACACGCCGGCGGCAACGTCGTCATCGCTGTTGGCTGCGGCAAAAACTCTACTCGCTGGATCTGGTTGCACGTCGCACTGGCGCCACTGAAGTTGACCGGCTGACCGAGCAACCGAACATCGATCGCATCTGGCGACAACACCACTGGCACATCGACGGTGCACGCCGACGTGCCGTAGATCTCCAGTACGCCGTCGTTCTCAACATCGACCGACGATGGATTGACCCAGCACACCGGCAAGGACGTCAGCCGCAAAACACCAGCAAGCGGCGTCGGTGACGAGTAGCTGACGACAACATCGCCCGCCACGACACTGAAGCAGAATCCGCACCCAAACGGCGGAGCAACGGGCGACAACGTCAATTCGCTAACCGCACCAAGTGTCAACGTGGCCGCGCCCACACCGGCACTGACAAAGTTAACCGGCCCCGTCACGCTGTGAGTCACCGAAGATGGCGGCAGCAATTCTGGATTCGCGGTGATAGTCAACGAACCGCTTGCCGTGACCTGCACCTGCGCGCAGAGCATCGAACTGAAGCACACGAAGACAACCGTAGAGACCCAGTTCATAGCTTTAGATTACGACAGCAAACACGGCTTGCCAGTAGGGCCGAAGGCGCAGTTCATAGCGGAACACTTACTCAGCTCTCGACCACGCCGGAAGCCCGACGAAGTCACCGTCAGCTTGCAGCCTGCGCGGGGCGCGGCGCTCTTGAGTTCGAGGCGATAGCTCACGACTGGGTCACCAGTCCAAGTCTTCTTGACCCAGACCGCTGCATGGCGGCAAATCTCGTTCGCGATTTCCCTTGGCAGCCAGCCCTCTTCGGCGGAACTGCGCGTCGCTGCCACCCATGCTAGACTCCGCGCTTATCCCATGAAGCGCACCTACGCCGCCAGACTCCTGATCTTCGCCACCGCTGCGCTGCTCGCCGCACCGGGTCTCCGCGCATTGCCCCAGCAGCCCGCGGACCTGGAGCAGCGCTTGCAGAAGGAACCGCGTGCCCATCCTCGCCTATTCCTCGACGAGCGTGGCCTCGCCTCCCTGAAGCAGCTAGTGGCGGCACAGACGCCACTGCAGACGTTCGTTCTCAAGAGCGCCGAGAAGATCCTCACGGCGACTCCCGTCAAGCGCAAGATGATCGGCCGGCGTCTGCTCGGTGTCTCGCGAACGTGCCTCAAGCGCGTTGTATATCTCGCGTTTGCCCACCGCATGACCGGCGACGAACGGTTCGCTGCGCGGGCGCAACGCGAGATGCTCGCCGCCGCGTCGTTCCAGGACTGGAACCCAAGTCACTTCCTCGATGTGGCGGAGATGACTGCTGCGCTGGCGATCGGCTACGACTGGCTGTTCGACGCACTCGACGTCGACGCGCGCCGCGCAATCCGTGACGCGATCGTGACCAAGGGGCTGCGCACCTCGTTGCAGGGCGGTCGGTGGGTCACGACGACCAACAACTGGAACCAGGTCTGTCACGGCGGACTAAGTCTCGGCGCGCTGGCGGTCTACGAATCGGAGCCTCAACTCGCAACCAAGGTCCTGCGCCGGGCGATCGAGAACTTGCCAAAGGCGCTGCATGAGTATGCGCCGGACGGAGCCTACCCCGAGGGACCTGGGTATTGGGCCTACGGCACTACCTACAACGTGCTGCTTGTCGATGCGCTGCGCGCCGAGTTCGGGACCGACTTCGACCTGTCGAAGTCGAAGGGCTTCCTGGAGTCGGCGGACTACTACCTGCATACAACCGGTCCGACGGGCCTGTTCTACAACTACTCAGACTGCGGCAAAGGCGGTGGCATCGCGCCGGCTATGTACTGGTTTGCTGCTGCCCGCGACAACCCGGCACTACTTTGGAACGAACGTCAGGCGCTGACCGCGAACCTGCGCAAGCGCTCGCCTTCTGCCAGCCAGTCCGACCGCCTGCTGCCCTTTGCACTGATCTGGGACAGGGCACCGATCGGCGACAAGCCACTGATCGGCGACAAGGCACCGATCGGGGACAAGGCAACGGGCGATGCCGAAGTGCCCGCCGCGCGCCACTTCTTGGCGCATGGCCCCACGCCCGTAGCGACCCATCGCAGCGCCTGGAGCAAGGACGCGACGTTCGTCGGAATCAAGGGCGGCTCGCCCGGCGCCGGCCACGCCCACATGGACATCGGCTCGTTCGTGATGGATGCCAACGGCGTGCGTTGGGCTGCCGACCTCGGCTCGCAGAGCTACCACAGCCTCGAGTCGAAGGGCATCCGACTCTGGGATCGCAAGCAGGATAGTCAGCGCTGGTCGGTGTTCCGACTCAACAGCCTTTCGCACAACACCCTCGTCGTCGACGGCAAACACCAACGGGTGAAGGGCAAGGCACCGATCGTGAAGCACACCGCCACCGGTGAAATGCCGCACACGATCGTCGACATGCGCACCGCCTATGCCGGACAGCTTGCGCGCGCGATGCGAGGCATCGGGCTGCGCGCCGATGGTGCCATCTACGTGCAGGACGAGATCCAGGCGCTCGACCGTGAGACCAGCGTGCGCTGGGGCATGATGACGCGCGCGAAGGTGAAGAGTATCCGTGCTAGCGCCGTGCTGCTGACGCTCGGTGGTCAGGAGTTGACGATGCGGCTGTTGTCACCCGCTGGCGCAAAGTTCGAAGTATTCGAGACGGCGACTGCCAAGGCGCCGCACGACGTGCCGAATCCTGACACGCGCATGGTTGGATTCACCATCACGCTGCCACCGTCCGCCAGCGAACGACTGGCAGTGTTGCTGGCCCCACATGGCTCGACCACCGAGATATCGGTATTGCCACGACTGCGCGACTGGTGAGTGTTGCGCCCACCACGGGCGACACGGAATGCGACGACGCCGGGGCAGGATAACGACGACGCGCAGCGTGCGCGACTTGACGTGTGCACACGCATTCGGATAGCACCCGGGCATGCGAACCGCCGCCACCTGCCTGGCATTGCTCTTAGCGAACAGCTGCACGTCAACCGGCGACAAGGACGCTACCAGCAACACCGCACGCGGTAGCACCCCCACCAGCTCGACGTTGAGCCTCGACCGGTTGCTCTCCGGTCCTTCACTGACCGGCTCCCCGCCGTCGGCTCCGAGCTGGTCTCCCGATAGCAGCCGGCTCGCGTTTCGATGGAGCGGTCCCAACGGAGGCCGCCGCGAAATCTGGCTGGTCGAGGCGAACGGCAGCGGCCTTCGGCAGTTGACCAACGACTCCCGCGTTCGCGCGATGGCGTGGCTGCCGAGCGGCGACAGCTTGCTGTTCACGCGGTCTTCGGAGCTGTGGCGCACGGACCTGACTGGGCAAGCCAGCCGTATCGCCGATCTCGGCGATGGCGCATCCGACCTCGCCGTTGCACCCGACAGCCGCCACGCCTCGTATCGGCGCAGCGGCGACCTCTGGCTGGTCGACCTGCAAAGCGGCGCAACCAGGCAACTGACGAACTTCGGCCAGCCATCGATCTCGAAGGTGCCAATCGGGCGCTACCGCCGTCCGGACGTCGAGATCGGTCCCTATGTATGGGGCGGCCCAACCTACGCGTGGGCACCGGACGGTCGCAGCATCGCCGTGCACTACGTCGACCGACGCGAAGTGCGCAAGGTGCCGTTCCCCCACTACCTTGGCGACGAAACGGATCCGAACCTGGTGCGTCGCAGCTATCCGGGCGACGCCAACGAGGCCCGCAAGATCTGTGTGCTCGACGTCGCAACCGGCGCCTTGAAGGTGCTTGCGCTGCCCGAAGCGTCGTCGACGCGCGTCGTCGACTTCTCGTGGTCGAAGCACGGTCGTCTGCTGATCGACTGCGAGTCCGACACCGCAGTCGATCGCTGGCTGCACGTTCTCGAGCCGGACGCGGGACTGCCCCGGCTGCTGTGGCACGACCGCCGCGAGACGCGCGTCTACACCTCTTGCGGCTCCGCTTGGCACCCGGACGGCGAGCACGTCGTCGTGCTCAGTGACCTAGCCGATCGCTACGGCCTCTATGCACTCCACCTGGATCGCCCCCAACCGCGGCTGCTGACCGACCCGGCGTTCGATGTAACCAGCGGCCCGACGATCGCGGCCGACGGTGGCATCTTCTACGCGAGCGCTCAGCCCAGTCCCTATGAGCGACACGTCTGCCGAACAACGCTCACCGGCAAACCGCTCCAGCTCACCAGCAAGCCGGGTGAGTCGCGCCCTTACCCGTCGCCGAACGGCGCGCAACTGGCGCTACTGCACAGCAACGACACGACCCCGCCAGAACTCTTCCTAGGCGCCGGCCGCGGTGCAGCAACGCAGCGGCGCGTCACGAACTCGACCCCAACGGGGCGCGCAACCCACCCGTGGGTGAAGCCGCGCTACCTGACGTTTCCGAGCCACATCGACGGCGCAACCCTGCACGCGCGCATCCTCGAACCTGCCGGGCTCGATCGTTCGCAGCGACATCCCGTCATCTTCGGCCCGGTCTACTCCAACACCGTGCGCAACCGCTGGGGCGGTTTCTACGGCATGTTCCAGCAGCTGCTGGTCGCCCGCGGCTACCTCGTCGTGCAAGTCGATGTGCGCGGCAGCACCGGCTACGGCCGCGCCTTTCGCGAGGCGTTCCTGGCAGACTTCGCGGGGCGCGACCTCGACGATCTGGAGAGCGCCGTTCGCCATCTCGAGACGTTGTCCTACGTCGACCCGGGCGCCATCGGCATCTGGGGAAGTAGCTACGGCGGCACCCTGACGGCTTATGCACTGCTGAAGAAGCCTGGGCTGTTCGACGCCGGCGTGGCGTGCGCAGCCGCGGTCGACCCATACTTCTTCGGCGGCGACGACGTCGCGATCGTGCGCCACCCGAAGAGCCGTCCCGACGCCTTCACCCGCGGGGCCGCGCAATACGCGGCGAATCTCGAAGATCCGTTGCTGCTGATCCACGGCATGCAGGACCAGATCGTGCCCTTCAAGACCGTGGTCGATTTGGCCGAGGCGTTGATGCGCGCGGGCAAGGACTTCGATTTTGCGTTCGCCCCCGCCGGGACCCACGGCTGGACCAGCCCACCGCACTACGCACGCCACCTGCTCGGCAAGCTGATGGCGCACTTCGATCGCCACTTGCGCGACGACGATCGCTGATCGCAGGTCCGTTACGTGTTTGGCGTCGGACTGCGGCGGGCGTCCGGCTAGAACCACGGCATGCTTCCGAGTCGCCTGTTCGCTCTCTTGCTGGCCTGGGCCGTGCTGTTCTCTGCCTGCGCAAGCGTTCCGCCGACTCGTTCCGCGCCGCCTTCGCGTTACGCACCGTCTTCCAGCTCGTCTGACTACGGCGACCTGCTGCAGTTGTTCGAGGACTGGCGTGCGTTTGAGCAGCCACCGCTACGGCACGGCGCGCCCGACTACAGCGACGCCCGCATGGCCCGCGCCCACCAGCGGTGGCAGACGTTCCACGACCGCCTGCACGCGCTCGACCACGAAAGCTGGTCGATCCCCGAGCAGGTCGACTGGCACCTGGTGCGCGCCGAGCTCAATGGATTTGATTTCAACTGCCGCGTGCTGCGGCCCTGGCAGCGCGACCCCGCCTTCTACCAACAGGTCTGGACCTACCAGAGCGACACGCCGGCGCACGAAGGCCCCAGCAATCACTCGTTGGTCGAGATCTGGACCTACGAGTTCCCACTGTCCGACCGCGAAGCGCAGCGGCTGACGAAGGAACTCGCCACCATTCCACCGTTGCTGCTGCAAGCGCGCGACAACCTGACCGGCAACGCCCGCGACCTGTGGGTCGCCGGCACGCGCACGATGCGCCAGCAGGCCACGGCGCTGCGCACGCTCGGAGCACAGCTCGGCTCCGACGGGGTCGACGAAGCACGCACTGCACTTCGCGAGGCGCAGCTCGCAACACAGTCGTTCGTCGTCTGGCTCAACGAGCAAGCTGCGACGAAGACCGGGCCGTCGGGCATCGGCAAGGAGAACTACACCTGGTATCTGCAGAACGTGCACCTCGTGCCGATGACCTGGGAAGACGAGCTGCGGCTGCTGCAACGCGAACTCGACCGCGCCTGGACCAACTTGAAACTCGAAGAGCATCGCAACCGCGCCCTGCCGCCGATGCGTGACGCCCAGACTCCTGCCGAGTATGCGACGCTCGCCAACGAAGGCGTGCAGCGCTTGATGCGGTTCGTCGACGAACAGCAGGTCGTGCCGGTCACCGCCAACATGGAGCCTGCGATGCGTGAGCACTTGGGTTCGTTCGTGCCGGCGGGGCAACGCAACTTCTTCCAGATCGCCATGCACTACGACCCGGTCACGCTCTACACGCACTTCTACCACTGGTGGGATCTGGCGCGCATGCGCGACACGCCGCACCCGAGCCCGGTGCGTGCCGGCCCGCTGCTCTACAACATCTTCGACAGTCGTGCCGAGGGCCTCGCGACCGGCGTCGAGGAGATGTTCATGCACGCGGGCCTCTACGACGACCAGCCGCGCTCGCGCGAGATCGTCTGGATCATGCTCGCGCAACGCGCAGCGCGCGGCATCGGTTCGCTGCTGGCACACGCCAACGAATTGACGATGGCCGAAGCCGGCACCATCCACGTCGACGGCACGCCGCGCGGCTGGATGAAGCGCGAGCCCGACCTGCTGCGCTTCGAACAGCACCTGTACCTACGCCAGCCGGGCTACGGCACCAGCTACGTCACCGGCAAGTACTTGATCGAACAGCTCACCACTGCGTACGCGCAAAACTGCGAGCAGCGCGGCCAACCGTTCGTGCTACGAGACTTCTACGGCGAACTCAACACATGCGGGGTGATCCCGGTGTCGCTGATCCACTGGCAGATGACCGGTGGCGACGAACAGGTGCCGGGGATCGAGACGCGCTGACGTCGTGGAGCCCGAGCCGCAGCATGCATTGCTACTTCCCCCCTGCTAAAAGGTAGGCAGTCCCACCCCGGGCGCTAGTGCTGCTCTGGCCAGAGTGACGGTGAGGTGCATTCTCAGCAAGGTGAGAATCTCAAGGAAGTCTGAGACGTCGGTGGCGGCGTGGGACCCAGTGCTTCGATCACCAACAGCTGCAGACCCACGTTGAACCCAACTGCTCGAGCATGTGGTGATTCTGCGCCGCGTGCGCAGCTGTTCGGCCGGGCCTCTAGGAAGCGCCGAAACGTTAGTGTGTCAAGATGCGGAGTTCGACGACGACTAGATCCGGGAACAGTGCTCGATTGAACGTCATGTCGAAGCGCACGCTAGTTGCTGAGTCAAGATAGACACCGGTACCCGCGCCCGAACCGATACCTGGTCGCCAAGGCCCGACCGTTCCCGCGATCGGCTCGCCGGTGATCGGGTCGAGTTGCGATCCCTGGAACTTGATGATGAGAGGTAACGTGATGGGTCCGTTTGGCTCACTCGCCAGAATGGTCCCGGGCGCACCGGAGTCATCGTAGGTCACGTCGACAGTGCCATTGCCGTCAAGGTCGACGTCAAGCTCATAGCGATCCCACACTGGTGGGAGCGGCGCAACGTTCGCATACCATTGTGATCTGTCCCCGGTGCGATCGTCACGATCCGTGAGGTTGCCGCCCATCGTAGTGGCAACATAGGCTGGCGTACTTGTGCCGCCAAAGGCGACATTGGACGACGGCGCCTCCATGCGGAAGAAGCCAGGGGCGCCATCGCCAGCTGCCGCTTCGACGCGCTGCAGGACGTTGAGAACGAAATCGTTCCGGCTGCCAACACCACCGCGAGCATCAACCGTGCCAGCAATCGAGACCGATTGCCCGGACTGCATCAGGAACGAGCCGCCCGAACCACCACCGCCCGGGGACGAGTTGCCAGTCGAGGCGGTGCCGTTGATCACGACGCCATCGCCACCGCGCGCGGTCAGCAACGCGGTGGGACCGATGACCAGGGGGCCACCCGAGCGAATTGCAACCGCGCCGCCGCCACCTGTGCCACCGTGGCCAGCCATGAATTTGACCGCCGGGTTGGTCACAACAATGATTCCGTAGCCGTGGCTACCGCCGCCACCACCACCGGAGCCACCAATGGTGAAGTGCTCAAGTGACGTGTAGGTCGACGGAGCGCCGACTGGCGGGTACGGCATCAGACCGAACATCAGGCCACCGGCAACGGGCGCCGTAGAGACAGCAACGCCGGTGCTTGTTCCCGTGTAGACGGGCACGTCCGGAGTGCCACCCGGCGAATGGAAGCCACCGCCACTGCCACCGGGACTGAAGTATGCGCAATACAAGATGCCGCCAACCGTCGGGACGTTGATTGGCGGCCACATTCCCGTGGTCGGCGTCAGCAAGCCACCGACGCCACCGGTGCCTGTAGCTGATCCCATGTAGGCGTGGCCGGCTGACACGCGCACGTCCGCACCGGGCTGGCCGTCCGTCACGTTGATGCCACCGCTAATCGTCGGGCCAGTGTTCATGCAGCGATTGCCACCCGTGCCGCCTTGACCACCCCCGACACCGCCGAGCGATCCCGGTTGGCCAACAAGGCTCGACAGGGCATCGAACGTGGTGGTGACTTCACCAACCGCAGCGCCGGTGGTCTGGAGGATTCCGGGCGCATCGACACCGTTGACTTCGATGATGCCATTGATCTGCGCCCGACCACGAACGTAAAGCACGGGCGACACGCTGCCGACAAAACGAATCCTCGTGCCGTTGGGGATGATCATGTCGGAGAAGAAGAAGCGGCCGTCGGTCACCGTTTCCTGGACGCCAGACGTGGTTGAGCTTGCCGGGATGACGAAGTTGTCTGTGTTCCACACATACTGATTGTTTCCCAGCGCTGTGCCCAGAGTTGGATCAAACGAGCCATGACGACCATCGCCGCCGACTAGGCCAACGCGTGCTCCCGGCCCCTGCGAGCCACCCCATGTACCACCAGAAGCACTCTGGTCTTGGTTGGAGCTGTCGAGAAAGGACTCCACGATAGATGTCATCGGTCCGGCTGGCGCGGTGTCGCCTACAAACCAATCGATGCCATTGCTGGCGATGACTTGAAGAGCGTTGGCACCTGGTGCCAGGCAGTAGGCTTGCACATACAGATGATTCCCAAGGACTGCAGATTGGTTTGGAATGGCCAGTCCGAACGACAGGGTCGTTGCATTCACTTGGCTCGTGGCAAAACCCATGATCTCGGCGGATTGCAGCAATGAGCAGCCCGTCATGCCAATACCGCTGAGGGTTACTGGTAAGGCGAATGGGCCGAAGAACGTGTTACTGAAGCCGAGCGAAACGCCAGCCAGAGGAGTCGGTGCATCGGTAATGGTTCCGTAGGCTGTTTGCCCAACGAGGGGTGGTGTCGCCGCATCGGGGAAGAACCCAAGTGCCGGCACTCCGCAGCCGATGCCATACATAGTCGCCGAGGCCAGTACTGTAGGAGTTCCGTTGATCCAGGTGTCATCAAGGGCGCCGTTGGTCCCGTTGCCTCCGAAGACCACAACCCGCTGGTGCAGCGCATCGAATGCCGCGGCGTGATCGGATCTCGCTGGAGGGCTATTCGTTGGTATTTGCTGCAGCCACGTGTTGCCGTCCCATTCCCATGTGTCGCCGATCAGCCCAACCGAGTCGCCGCCGAACAAGACAACGCGTTGACGTGCACTATCATAGGCAAGCGCGTGACGGTCGCGTGCAGCTGGCCTGTTCGCGGTAGCCCGTGGCTGCCAGTTCGTGCCGTCCCATTCCCATGTGTCGTCTAGCAGCAAGTTGCCGCTGCCATTACCTCCGAACATCACGATTCGCTGCCGCGCCGTGTCGTATGCCATTGCATGGCCGCGGCGAGCAGGTGGGAACGGGGCCGCAAAAACGGGAAGCCAGCTCGTTCCGTCCCACTCCCAGGTGTCACCAAGTCTGCCAAGTGTGCTGTGCTCGCCACCGAACATCACGATGCGTTGCCTTGCTTCGTCGTAAGCCATGGCGTGGTGATGGCGAGCAGGCGGGCTATTCGCAGGGCTCTGTTGCTGCCACGTGTTGCCGTCCCACTGCCACGTATCTGATAGGTTCGCGGCCCCGCTGAGACCGCCGAACAACACGACACGCTGCCGCGTCGAGTCGTAAGCAAGCGCGCATTTGCTTCGAGCAAGAGGGATCGCCCCGGAGGACTCAAGACTCCAGGTTTGACTGTTCCATAGCCATGTTTCGCTAGACTCAGCACCTGCTGCCAACCCACCGAATAGCAATACGGTTTGACTGAGGCCGTCATAGACCATTGCGTGATTCGTCCGCGCGCTAGGGCTGACAGGGGGAGTCAAAGAGTTCCAGACGAAGCCTTGCGCAGTTGCAGCTGCCGCCAAAACTGAGAAGACAAAGACTCGCGCAGCGATCCGGTTGTTGATTGGCATGGTGTCCTATGGCGCGCAGCATCCCACTGGCTGTAGTCATTCTCACGGCAGCTGCTAGGCGTGGAGAGTGCACTTTGCGGTCCGGATAGCCCGAAGCCCAAACGGCACGTTCGTGCATCCGCGAGCTTAGGTCAACTCGCGCCAGCAATTGGCAGTGCCTGACGGCTGGTCGAGAACCAACGCAAACCCACGGGGCTGCCAGTAGTAGCTACAGCTACTTGCCAGTAAGCCACGACTCTCGAATGCGCAGTTGCTCTTCCGTTGGCTTCTCGGCGAACCGCAAGCTGGGGCTCATGCGCTTCTGCCCGACCAAGGCGACCTCGACGGCAGAAGTCTGACCAGCGCGCCGCACCTCAAGCTTGACCTTGTCGCCCGGCTTGTGATCGCGCAAGAACGTTGCCGCGCGAACATTCGCCTGGCCATCGAAGGACAGGATCACGTCGCCGGCCTCGACGACCCTGCATTCCTTGGCGTTGCTGATGGCAAAGCCGCCGCGGCCACGTCGCGCATCGAACGGCAGCGACGCCATCGTGTGGTGCTCTTCCGAGTAGTCGATGCCAGCGTAGGCGAAGTACTCCGCCAACGGCGGATCCAGCACGCCGCGAACATGCCGCGCAAAGAACTCGCTGAAGTCGTAGTTGCTGATCGCCGTGCAGGCGCGTTCGATGTCGCCCTCTTCGAAGCCGGTGCCGCGCTCGGCGAACCATCGATTCAAGAACACCACGACGTCGTCGAGCGACTTTCGGTTGTTGGTCTCGTGCCGAATCTTCAGGTCGATCATGGTGCCGAGGATCTCACCCTTGGCGTAGTAGTCGACGCGCGCCGGACCGCTGCGATCGCGATGCCAGACGTTGCGGCTCGCCCAGTAGACCGAATGCTCGTGTCGCCCTTCCTTGTTGAGTTCGGTCGCGATGTAGCGCGTGTACGAAGCCAGCAAGTCCTCGGGCGAGGTGATGCCCGTGCGAACCAACGTCAAGTCGCCGTAGTAGGACGTCCACCCTTCTGAGACCCAGAGGTTGCCGGTGTAGTTCTCATGCTCGTAGTCAAAGGGTCCGAGGCTCTTCGGACGGATGCGTTTGACGTTCCACAGGTGGAAGAACTCATGCGCGGTGACAAAGGCACCGGCGCGTGGATCCCGCTTCTGTGCCTGCGAGTTGAGCCCGATGCTCGTTGAGTTGAGGTGTTCGAGGCCCCCACCGCCGGGCAGCGTGAACAAGAACACGTAGTTGGGAAACGGGAAGCTGCCGAACATCTCTCCTTGGTAGGTCACGATGCGCTTGCACAGATCGACGAACGCCGGGATATCGAAGTCGTAGCGTTGCGCATTTTCAAAGAACACGCACTGGAACGGCGTGCCATTCACTTCGAAGTCGTGCTGCTTGAAGATGCCAAAGATCGTCGGCGCATCGATGAACGTGTCGTAGTCCCGGGCACGACGCACCATCGGGTCGTCCGTGACCAACAAACCGTTCGCGAACTTCCAGCCCGCGGGCATCGCGTAGCGAACCGTCACGGGCCGGTCCTTGGCTCCAACGACGTACAGGAACGTGCTTGGTCCCGACACCTGCATGCCGGTTTTTGCATCGCCACTGGCGCGCGAACCGAACCGGCCAGGCCTCTGCTTGATCGTGTACGACACGCGCATCGTTCGAACCCCGGACGTTTCGATCGACCACGTCAGTGGATCGATCCGCAGCGCCTGCAAGTCGCGTCCATCACCGGTCACGGTCAAACCGTCGACGCGGTCTCCATACGAACCAACGCCATACGCACCCGGCGTCCACGTCGGCATCGCCACACGGGTATTCGCGCGCGCCAGGTTGTGCACGTCGAGGTCGACTTGCACCGTGGTCTTATCGTCACGAATCGTGACTTCGTAGCCAATCTGTAGTGGCGTCAGATCATCGCGATTGTCTTGCGCGAGCAGGCTGGAGGAGATGAGCAACAAGGACACGAGCAATCGCATGGAACCTCTGGGCTGGAGCTGGAGTGAATCAGTCAGGATCCCAGCAGGCTACGCGAAGTGTGGGCGTTGCTAGAGGATCGTGGCCAGCAACCGCCGTCCCCAGTTTGCATCGACATGCGTGGCGCAAGCAAGGCTCGCTCCGGGCCGGCCGACGGAGCAACGGTGTCGTGACTGAGCGAGTCGGGGAACTGCGACGCCGCGATCACTGCTCGGCATGATGAGCTGGCTCCTCGCAACAGGCTGGTTGCCAACCTTGAATGGCGCAATCCGCGCGGCTCCTACCGGAAACGAAGCAACCCGAGATTGCGGCAGACGGCGCCGCTTACACCGGCTAACGCACGACGTGCCAACGGGTTTGGCGACCGCCCGTGTAGATGACCTGCTTGCCATCGAAACAGGCGTCCTGTTCCAGGCCGATTTGAACCGACTGCCCGCCCCACTCCGGTAGCTCCACCCGAACGTTGCCTTCGATTGCGTAGCAAGTGTTGTCGTGCAACGGCCAGTCGCCGCGCACTGGCGTCGGGCCCTGGTTGTCCCACATGCCGATTGTCGGGCCAGCAGCATGGCCGAAGAACCCGAGCGGGTGCGAGTAGATGCTGCAGCGAATGCCCTCGGCAGCGCTCTTCTTGAGCGTCTCCGCCAAGATCTGATTGCCGGTGCGGCCGCCTACGAACGACGACGTCAGCAGATCTTGCCAACGATTGCCGATCGCCATCGCGCGCACCAGTCCCTCGGGCACGGCGCGCTCGGTCGGTCGCAGCACGTAGCCCATCTCTTGCGTGTCGGTATGCAATCGCAGGTAGCGGATGCCGACGTCGCAGTGCAGCACGTCGCCCCTCCGGATCACCGCGTTGCTATCACCGAGGAACGGTTTCTGCGAGTCGGCGTTCGGATCGTGCCGCTGCACGTCGCAAATCGGATGGAACCAGACTGGCAGACCTAACGACTCAAAGCGTTCGCGCAGCCACCAACGCACATCTTCGCAGGTGGTAACGCCGGGCGTGATGACGTCGTTGGAGAATGCCTCCGCAATCACACCACGAGCCAACTGCACGATCTGCGGGTAGACCTCAAGTTCGCCGGGGCTCCGTGTCTCGAGCCAGCGAATGCAGAGTTGCTCCGCCGAAGTAAGCCGTTCGCGTTGCTCGTGCAGTGCTTGGTCCAAGCGCGCCCGCAGGCCGCTGCTCAGCCCATCGCCGAACGCCCAATGCTCGCTCGTGTTGATGCCGATGCGCTCGGGGTCACGCTCTTTGACAATCGTCGCGAGCCGATCCCATTGATCATCCGCGGTGCCGCCCTCCCAGGCGCTTTCGTAGACTCCGCCGAGGCCGTAGCGACTGACGGTCAGTCGTTCGATTCCCTGTTGTTCGCCGCGATCGAAGAACACCAAGATCGTGGTGCGCCGCGCCGCGAATACTGGCGCTGGCACCAACGTCTTGTAGACCGGGTCCTCGTTGTACTCGCGGTTGATCACGATCCACATGTCGAGCCCCGTCTCCCGCATCAGCCGAGGCAGCAGCGTATCGAGCCGCTCTTGCAGCAAGCGGTTGATGGCCGACTTTTGTTTCCGTAGCGACAATACGGCTGGTGGCTTCTCAACTTGGTAGCCCTGATGCCAATCTTGGGCTGGTGCGGCCGATGCCGTCGCGAACAACACGTTCATGGCAACTGCAAGCGGTAAGTAGGTGCGAAGGATTTTGAGGGCGCGATACATGGAGCAGAATGTAGCCTGCCCACGCAGTAGCACGTGAACCAAGCCGGAGCGCTCGCTACATTCGTTCCGCATGACGGAACGATTCGATGCGGCCACGAGACGCAGATTCCTACTGGGCTCAGGCAGCGCGGCAATGGCAGCCGCGCTCGGCGGCCCGCTCGTCTTCGCCGACCGTCTTCCCGACGGTGTGCAGCCGATTGGGCTCGATCCGCAAGATCCCGTGGAGTTGCCCGGCAAGAGCGGCTTGCGCGTGCTCAATGACCGGCCGATCAACGCCGAGACGCCGGCGCACCTTCTCGATGACGACGTCACGCCCGCCGAACGTCTGTTTGTGCGCAACAACGGTCACCCACCGATGCTCAACGAGATCGATGCGAGCACGTGGACGCTTGAGATTGCAGGAGAAGCGTGCACCAAGCCCCGCACGTTCACGTTGGCGGAGTTGCGGGAAACGTTCGAGGAACACACCTACCAACTGACCATCGAGTGCGCCGGCAACGGCCGCGCCGAGTTCTCGCCACCGGCGACCGGCAACCAATGGACAACCGGTGCCGTCGGCTGCCCAACATGGACGGGTGTGCGCCTACGCGACGTCTTGCGGGCATGTGGCATTGCAAATAGCGCGGTCTACATCGGCTACTACGGTGGTGACCGCCACCTGTCAGGTGACGCTGCGAAGAGCCCGATTTCGCGCGGCGTGCCGATGCGCAAGGCACTCGAAGACGAAACGCTGCTGGCCTACCAACTCAACGGCAAGGACCTGCCGTGGCTCAACGGCTATCCCCTGCGACTCGTATGCGGTGGCTGGCCAGCATCGACCAGCGGCAAGTGGCTGCGCAAGATCGTCATTCGTGACCGTGTGCACGACGGCACCAAGATGAAGGGCTTGGCCTATCGCGTGCCAAAGAACCCGGTCGCGCCGGGTAGCAAGGTGCCCGATGAAGACATGCGCATCATCGAAGCGATGCCGGTCAAGTCGCTGGTCACGTTCCCGAAGAGCGGTGTCGTCTTGGCCGCCAACCAACCACAGCAGGTTCGCGGTCATGCGTGGGTCGGTGACGGGTCGATTGCCGAGGTATCGATCTCGATCGACTTCGGCGCCACCTGGCAGCCAGCCCAGCTATCGCCCGCGCCAAACCGCCTCGCGTGGCAACGATGGCGCGCCGACATCACGCTACCAAAGGTAGGCTACTACGAAGTCTGGGCGCGCGCGACCGATGACCGCGGTCGCTCGCAACCGATGATCGTGCCAGGCTGGAATCCGAAGGGCTACCTGAACAACGCCTGTCATCGTATCGCGGTCTTGGCCAAGGCCTGATGCGCATTCTCTTACCAACCGGTGCGCTACTGGCACTGGCACTATCCTCGTGCGGCGACGACGTGGGGACCGCATCGAAGCCTCAGTCCGCCCCGCCGCCCAAAGAATCGAACACTGCCGTCGATCTGCACCTCGTGCCGGAGCCAGGCTTCGAACTGGTCTTGCAGTACTGCGTCACCTGCCACGGCCCGCGCCAGTTCTTGCAGCAGCGTGGCGACCGTGCGACATGGCTCGGCCTGATTCGCTGGATGCAACGTGATCACGGCATGCAACCGCTCCCCGAGGGTGCCGAAGACCGCATCGTCGACTACCTGGCAACGCACTACGGACCCGAACATTCCGGTCGCAGGAAACCGCTTCGGGACGAGTTGATGCCACCGAAGCGGTACCAGTAGTCTGGTGCAATTGACTCTTCAGCTGCCGAGGATCGCCTCGACGACATTCGACGAGGATAGGCCCAGCGGCGTGAGAGACGTCAGCGCGATCGTCTGCGCATAGATCGTCATGCCACCGAGGTTCTGCGCGGCTGGCACCGGGATGGTGATGTTCAGCTGGCCACCCGGGACGAGGCCACCGAGGTTGTTCACAATGCTGGCCGGATCAAGATGAAGCCAGCAGCCCGGCACGCCGAGGCCCAAGGCGCTCAGTGGTAGGCTCGGATTCAGTGGCGCCAGCGAGAAGTAGGTCCAGGCGAACGGCGTCGGCCCACCGATGCCAAACGTCGACAGGGTCCAGTTGCTCCCCAGGATGGGCTCGCTGCTTTGCAGATCGAGGCCAGCACAACTCGCGCCGTAGGTCGCTTGCCGAGCGCAGGCTGCGGTGGGAAAAGGCCACGAACGAATCTCGAAGTCCAGAACACTCGCGTGGATGACCGTTCCCGCGATGCCAAAGCCGCCGGTCGAGATCGTGCTGTCACTGGTGAACGCCAACCAACCGAGGTGGCAGGCGTCGGCCTGCACTGTGTTGGCTGGTACAGTCGCCGAGATGACGGCTCCCGATAGCCACGACCCGTAGACTTCGTTGCCGGCGCGGTCGTCGATCCCCAGGATCGTGCTGCCCGAGGTCTGCGTAAGGGGGCCAGGATGATTCCAGTCCAGGGTCGTAGCAGCGGCAGATGGGAACTGCTGGGCAGTCGCCAACGATGCGACGGTGAGAGAGGGCGTGTTCGGATACTGCTCGGGGCCGACCACAAACGACTGGAGGACCAGACCAAGGCTGCCTCCCGAAATGGTAAACGTATAGGTCGCGTTGCTCGGGAACTCGGCGTTCATGGCTGCTTGGGTTTCGTAGTGGTGTTCCAGATACCAATCCCCGTTGCCATCGTGCTGCAGCGGCAGGCTGCCCGAGATACTGCCGCCCGAGATCGTGATCAGGCCAGCGTCGCCGGCAGCCGCCGTGACGATCCACGCGCTAGCAATCCAGGAGGTCGGCACCGTTGGAGGTGTGCTGCTGTTGATCTGTTCGTAGACGCTCTCTTTGGCGAAGAGCCATTCCGTGACCTGGGCAGTCAGATCGTTGGAAAAGCCGAGCAGCCCGGCACCAAGCGCGAGCGGAAGATTCCTGAGGGTGAAGCGTGAACTCATGGCAATCGAGGTAGTTACGAGCCGAGGCGGGTAGACGGCCGCGTGGGCGCCCACCGGAGGTTGGTTCGCCGCCAGTCGGTCCTTACGGACTCATTCGAGAAATTGTCAAGCACCACGCGCGGGTTGACAGGACGGTCTGCGCCATGGAGCGTTGACGCCGTAACGTCATGTCTGGCTCTGCTTCTTTCGACTCTGCCCCCGAGTTGCCCGACCACGTCGAAGATGCGCTGGCCGACGCATTGTTGCGTGCTCCGGCGGAGCGGAAACGACGCCTCGAGGAGCTCATCGAGCAGCATCGCGATCTTGAGCCAGCTCTCTGCGCGCGGATCGCGGGTACGGCCCCCGCCGGACCTGGTGATGGCGCTCGCATTGGCCGCTACCAACTGCAGCAGAAGATCGCCGAGGGTGGCATGGGCTCGGTATGGATGGCCCAGCAACGCGAACCGATCAAGCGCCGCGTCGCGGTCAAGGTCATCAAGCTTGGTATGGATACCGTGCAAGTGATGGCGCGTTTTGAGGCCGAGCGCCAGGCACTTGCCATGATGGAGCATCCGAACATCGCGAAGGTGTTGGATGCGGGGAGCACGGAGATCGGGCGGCCGTACTTCGTCATGGAGTACATCGAGGGAACCCCGATTCTCGAGCATTGCAACCGGCAGAAAGTCGACACGGCGGGCCGGCTGCGACTGTTCCTCAAAGTCTGCAATGCCATCCAGCACGCCCACCAGAAGGGTGTGATCCATCGTGACATCAAACCCTCGAACGTTTTGGTGGCGCTGCACGATGCCGTGCCGGTGCCGAAGGTGATCGACTTTGGTGTTGCCAAGGCGACTGGATCCGAGTTGACCGAGCGAACCCTGTTCACGCAGCACCGACAGATGATCGGCACACCGGCATACATGTCGCCCGAGCAAATCTCGGGATCGGATATCGACACCCGTAGCGACATCTACGCACTGGGTGTGCTGCTCTACGAACTGTTGACTGGCACGACTCCGTTTGACAACACGGAGCTGGTGACGAAGGGCGTCGTCGAGATGGTGCGCACGATCCGCGAAGACGATCCCCCCAAGCCAAGCACGCGCATCTCGACTCTTGGTGACGAAGCGCTCCAAGTTGCATCCATGCAGCGCAGCGATGCAGCGCGCCTGGGCACGAAACTGCGCGGCGACCTCGATTGGATCGTGATGAAGTGCCTCGAAAAGAACCGGACGCGGCGCTACGAAACGGCAAATGAACTGGCTGCCGACGTCCAGCGGCATCTCGATACCCAGCCGGTTCTGGCGAGACCGCCGAGCGCCGGATACCGCTTGCGGAAGTTCGTTCGGCGCAATCGCGGTCAGGTGCTTGCGGGCGCGATCGTGGCTACGACGCTGGTGTTGGGACTCGTGGTGTCAGGCATGGGGTGGCGATGGGCTCTTGACGAACGCGCCCAAGCAGAGGTGCTGGTGAGGTTCCTCGACGACACTCTGCAAGGCATTGGTCCGAGCGTTGCCAAAGGGCGCGACATCACGATGCTCAAGGAGATGATGGACGCCGCTGGACAGCGGATCGAGCAAGGAGAACTTGCCGCCGCTCCACAAGCCGAAGCCCGCCTGCGCGGCACGATCGGCGGCATCTATCGGGATCTCGCGCAGTACGATGAGGCGCAGGCGATGTTGGAGCCGGCGCTACAGCTCGCCCATTCGTGCTTTTCGAACGAACACGAGCAAGTGGCGCGTGCCATGAGCAATTTGGCGATCCTGCACTACGTGCGCGGCAATCTATCCGACGCCGAACGATTGTCTCGTGAGGCGCTGCGGATCAACCAGCTGTTGTTCCCAGGTGACGATCGACGGGTCGCGAGCGCCCAGGGCAACCTGGCAATGCTGCTGCAGGCCCGCGGCGAGCACGCGCAGGCCGAGCGACTCTACCGCGCATCTCTGGCAATGAATCGCCGCCTGTTCGCGGGCGACCACCGAAGCATCGCATGGGGTTTGCAGGCACTGGCGACGTTGCTCAGCGCACAGGGGGATACGTTGGCCGCCGAGCCGCTCTACTTCGAGTCCCTGGCGATGAACCGGCGCCTGCTTCCGGGCGACGGTCCGCGCGTTGCGACGGGTCTCGGCCACCTCGGCATCTTGCTGCACGGTCGCGGCGAGTTCGACCGAGCCGAGCAGTACTACCGCGAGTCGCTAGCAATGAACCAGCGCCTGTTCCCGCATGACCATCCAAACGTTGCGACCGGCCTGAACGCTCTGGCCATGTTGTTAGAAGGCCGCGGCGAAGTTGCGGAGGCGACGAAGCTATTCGTGGAATCGATGGAGATGTCCAGGCGCCTGTTTGCAGAGGATGACCCGAATGGCGCCGTCGACCTCGATGCGCTGGCAAGTCTCTACTGGTCGCAGCAGCAATTCGACAAATCTATTCCGCTATTCGAGCAGGCGCTGACTGCGCGCCAAGCGAAGCTGGGAGGCCAGCACCTGGATACGCTGACTACCGTGGCGAAACTAGGCGTGAACTACCATCAAGCCGGGCGGCTGACGGATGCCCTGCCGCTGCTCGAAGAGGCGGTAGCCGCCTCCTTTGAGCAACCGACGTTGGCCATCGCCAGGCCGGCGCTGCTCGACATCTATGCGACAATCGGTAGCAAGATCCCGTTCCGCGAGCTCGACGAGGCCGTGCGCCTCGTGCGGCAGCTTCATCAGGCGGTACCCTCGCAGTTCCCCGAGCACAGTTTCGACCGGGCCGAGCGAGAGTTCTGCTGCGGCGCGGCATTGCTTGGCTTGCAGCAATGGAACGCGGCTGAGTCGATGCTACTGGCCGGCTTCCGCGGCATGAGCGAACGTACAGCAGGCGGCCCGCCCGACAGCCTGCAGCGCATGCATGACGCTCTCCAAGGCGTCGTCACAACCTACGAATTGGCCGGTAGATCTCATGACGCGGCCGCATGGCAACAGCGGCGCCAACGCTAGTCATGTCCGATCATTCTCGTTCCCTGAACACTCGTTGGTCGATGCTCGACAAGCTCCAAGGTCGGAGCGCTGAAGATTCGTGGCGTTGGTTCATCGATCGCTACCGCTTGTACATCCAGACTTGCTTGCACCGCCTGATCCGTCCTCGGGAATTGTCCGAACAGGCCATGGAAGAAATCTGGAGCTACCTGTTCACGAGCTCGATGATCGAGAACGCCGACCGCAACCGCCGCTTCCGAACCTATCTCGCAGGCACGGTGCGCAACTTTGCGTTCGCATGGCTCCGGACCCGTTCGGGACACCAGGACGTAGCGCTCGACGATGCCGAATCCGGTGATGCAGACCCATCGGCTCACCACGAGGAGCTGGACATGCGAACGTGGACGCGGCAGGTGGTCCAACTCGCGCTCGTGGAACTAAGCAAGGCCAGCACCGAACAGGCCATGGCCCTGCGATGGTTCTACGGTCTGCCTGCGTCGATCGAAGAGGAAGGCGCCGAACCGCGCCCGGCTTCGTGGATCGCTGCACAGCTCGGGATCAAAGTCAACGCCGCGCACCAACTCGTCTTCCGAGCGCGAAAGCGGTTGCGACTGTGTATCGAGAACGAGGTGCGGGAGACGGTCCGCGATAGCCGGGACTTGGACGACGAGCGACGACTCATCTACGCGGTGATCGAAGCAGAGAGTCCAGGGATGGCGCCAGACGAGATCGCATGAGTTGGTCGGTACGCTGCCTGGGCTGTACGGTGGTCGCGGTAGGAATCCCCTGCCGCCTCCCAGCACAGATCCGAACTGGAGGAGCGTCCGGTGCCACAGCCGAGGGACTGCACCTCGGAACTGCCCAAGACAGCGAGAGCTGAACGGCACCGCGTAGGAATTGTTGACCACGCACAACGCGACCCAACCATCTACCCACATCCGCCACAGCTTGGTGACGCCGTTGGCGCAAGTCGCCCGTCAGGGCCGGGACTTCCGACTAGCGAACGTGTATTGCAAGGTCGTGGTGCCCTGGATCAGGTCCCCGCTCCAATCAGACAACCGCGCAGCCTCCGAACGTCGATTGCGCAGCGCACAATGGGGCTGCCGTAGCGGGCGCTGTAGTTGGGGTGACGCAGTATTGTTGGGCTGGGATCGTCGATGGATGGGGTTTGGGGGATCCGAACCGTACTTGGAATCGCCTACCTCCGGGGAGCCCCTCCTAGTCAATCCGTTGCGCAATGGCCCATGGCAACGCTTGATCAGCTACGCCGTGCATCTATGGTCGTTCGGGCAATCCTCCTCCGGGCACACATGATCAGCGCACTACTGGCAGCAGCTCCACTCTTCGAAGGTTCTGGCGGCGACATGACGGGCAGTGCGCTCGGCATCACTGCCGTCATCGTCTTCTGCCTCGCCTACGCGCTCGTTCCTCTCGAAGCGACGATCCACTTGCTCAAGAGCAAGCCAGTGTTGGTTGCCGCCGGGATCATCTGGATCCTGGCCGCGGTCGCCCACGGACACCTCGAGGACGAAGAACTGATCCACGAAGCGATCCAGCACAGCCTGCTCGAATACGGCGAGCTGTTCTTGTTCTTGCTGGTGGCGATGACGTTCATCAACTCGCTGCAAGAACGCAACGTCTTCGAAGCGCTGCGCGCGTCGCTGGTCAATCGTGGTTACTCGTTGCGCAAGGTGTTCTGGGTCACTGGCGTGCTCGCGTTCGTGATCTCGCCGATCGCTGACAACCTGACGACCGCACTGCTGATGGGCGCCGTCGTGATGGCAGTCGGCGGCAAGAACAAGAAGTTTGTTTCCGTCGCTTGCATCAACGTTGTCGTCGCCGCCAATGCTGGTGGCGCGTTCTCGCCGTTCGGCGACATCACAACGTTGATGGTCTGGCAGGCTAAGAAGGTCACCTTCACGCAATTTGGTGCGATCTTTCTACCTTCGCTCGTCAACTGGTTGGTGCCGGCGATCTTCATGAGCCTTGCCGTAGGCAATGGTCAGCCACACCAGAGGGACGAGAAGGTCACGCTCAAGTATGGCGCCATTGTCATGACGGTGCTGTTCCTGGTCACGATTGCGATCGCAGTGTGCTTCCACAACTTCCTGCACCTGCCGCCAGCTGCCGGGATGATGTTCGGACTCGGACTGCTCGGCCTGTATTCGCATCACGTCAAACTTCACGAGGGCCGCAACCTCAGCCACGAAGGCTTGCTTGGCTCGATGAACCCGACGAGCTTGTCGCGGCTACGCCGCGTCAGCTCTGACGATGCCGTCATCAATCAGCTCGTCGACATGCACGTCAAGCCGGCATTCGCAATCGATTCGCAGCACAAGGTCACGCACTGGAACAAAGCTGCAGAAAAGCTGACCGGGGTCCTGGAAAAGGACATCGTCGGCACGGATGGTCACCGGCGTGCCTTCCGCGAAGAAGAGCGCGACATCCTCGCTGACATGGTTCTCGAAGGCGTCGATCGTGCTGGCTTTGACACGATGTATCCGGGTCGCATCCGACCGCACCCGGAAATGGACGACTGCTACGAAGCGTGCGACTTTTTCCCGAAGCTCGACAACCGCTGGCTCACGTTCACGGCCGCCCCGATTCGCGACCCGAACGGCGGGGTCACCGGCGCCATCGAACTCGTAGAAGAGGTCGAGGAGCACCAACGCTCCGCCGCACAGTTCGACATCATGAAGACCGTGTCGCGCGCCGAGTGGGACACGCTGCTGTTCTTCTACGGCGTGATCTTGTGCGTCGGCGGGCTAGCGCAGTTCGGCTATCTCGCGGTGGTTTCGGAAGCGATGTACGACGGTCTCGGCCCGACCTACGCCAACACGATCGTCGGCGGGCTGTCGGCCATCATCGACAACATCCCCGTGATGTTCGCCGTGTTGACGATGAATCCGGAGATGTCGCTCAATCAGTGGTTGTTGATCACGCTAACGGCCGGTGCCGGCGGCAGCATGTTGGCGATCGGCTCCGCCGCAGGCGTTGCGCTACTTGGCTCCGCACGTGGCGTCTACACGTTCGGCTCGCACCTCAGGTGGACGCCGGCAATCATGGCCGGCTACATCCTGAGCGTGCTCTGCCACTTGTGGCTCAACGGCGAGTAACCCGGGCTAGTGGGCGCTTCGCTTGACGTCGCGCTGAAGTTTGACGCGTTCTAGCGGCCCTCGATCGCCATCACCGCGGCGAGTTCGAACGGGGACGTCAAGAACGCAGTCGCCGCATGGCAGAAGACCACGCGCCCGCCGGCATCTGGCTCACTTCTGCTCTACTTGGTCGCGCCGTCGCACGAGCCACAAGCGGCCACGCGTTGTGCCACGCCTCACAGACTTCGCAACCTTGTTTCGCTCGCGGGACAGCTCTCGCTGCACGCCCCGCGACTCTCCGTCGGTCATGCCCGCGAAGGCATCTGGCCTCGCTTGCTCCTTCATGAGCACAGCGACCTCCTGGAGACGTTTGCGACCGTCGTCTTGCAACCCCGGCAGAGGTTGCGATAGCCATGCCAAGTCGGAAACGATCAGGTCCACTTTGCCGTCGCCGTCCCAGTCCGTCGCGACGGCGGCAAGCGCACCTGAAAACTCACGCTCGAGCCCAAGCTCTGGAGCGATGATCTGCGACGGTGGACCGCTCCAAACCAGCACTTCGGATGGACCGAGGCGTGGCTCACCATCATCCGACAAGTTGCGACACCACGAGACCGAACCGCGACCGGACTTCGCGTTCACCTGCGACGAGTAGATCACGTCCTTGCGACCATCCCCATCCCAATCCACCATGCATGGCTGGGCACACGCATTCGTGCGCGACCCCATTCCCGCTACGGCCGTCGCCGCAAGCGCCTGAACGGACTTGCCGACGGCAGCGATGGAAGCGCCTGCCGTTTTCGTGCGTGGCGCTGCAGTTCGATGTGTTCCGCCCTAGTGGCTCCCCGAGCAGTACGCGTTTGCCAACTTCTGGGAGAGGGCCAACGCGGCCCGGACAGCATTTCGAACCGTCACTGCCGACCAGTGGCTTGGCGGACTGATTCGCAATTTCCGTCGATCGGCCTGGTGGCCTCGATACTCGCGACAGTCCGGCTCACAACGCCGTCAAGTCGTCCACGCTGCACACAGGCCGAAGCAACTCCAGTCCGAAGGCGAAAGCAGCGAGTAGAAGTTGCGCAATGCAATCGCATGCCGGCACAGGACCGAGCGCACCAGCTCATCGGGGCGCAAGGCGCCCGCTTCAGAACTGCAACCGCTCGCTCGTCGCCAGCAACCCCGAACCTGGGCACGCAGCGTTCGTGAAGAAAGCCCACTGCGCTGCCAGGTTCCAAGGGCACGCGGCCGGAATACCCAAAGGGATTGCGATGGCCGCATGCGCCGCACCAAGGCCATCGGTCAAGGCAGTCAGCAGGACAGTAGGTGTCACCAGCAGCTGGCCGTTGAACGGCAGCGGGATTGGCAGCGGTGGCGTCGCAGCCCCCAAGACCAAAACACCGATCGTTAGAGGTGGCGCGTTGGCCGCGGTCACGGCGAAGCTCACGCCGGGCATTGGCACACCGGCCATCCCGATATAGAGCGATTCACTGCAGGCTGGGACAGCCAATGCCACACCCGTGCGCTCGGTGCATCCAGGAAGCGGTGGCAAGTGTACGAGACAGGCGTCCTCGGCTCCGGCAATCAGATTCTGGAATGCGTTCTGCACTGGGAAGCTGGCGGCGTCTGTGGCTCCAACGACATACACATTGCCTTGCTCATCCAGCACCAAATCGCTCAGCCAGGTATCGCCCGCCGTCATCGAGCCAACGCGAGAGGAGTAGTAGAGATCTTGAGAACCCTGCCCGTTCATCGCCAGACAACTGACGACGCCATAGAACTGGCTCCCACCCGGCCCCGTATGTAAACCGCGCTGGGTCAGAGGGAAGGAACCACCACCGACACAATAGCCGGCAACGGTCACGATACCCGACGACGCGACAGCCAAACCGACTACTGCATCCTCACCCATGTTGCCGCCAAAATAGGTTCCATAGCGCAGGCCAGCCGCCCCCATAGCAGGGTCGACATGGCAAACGAAGCCATCCATGTTGGCACCAATCGAACTGGCGCCGGCACTCTGGAAGGTTGGCTGCAGGCAGGATGCAGTCACAGGCAGATTGAACGAATACGTGTAGCCACCCACGACGTAGCCACCCGCAGGGTGCGCTGCGAGGCTCATCGGAGCATCGTAGAACAAGCCGCCAAAAAACGTCGCGTACTGGATCGCTGTGGCGTTCGCATCTAGTACGCACAGGTAGCAATCCGAAGCTCCGCCGTGGAGTGGCTGGGCCGCGTTGTTCGTCGTGTAGGCCGGACTCACATCCACTTGGGACACCGTGGCAACAACTAGTTCGCCAGAGGAGGTAACGACTAAATCCAACTTGTCGAGGAAGCCCTCCCAGTAGTTTGGCCAACCACCACTCGCAAGGTAGTCGCCGTAGTCGTTGCCGTCATGGCCTCCCCCACCCAAGTAGGTCGACCACAACACCTGCGAAGACAATGGCGAGACCTTAGCAACGAACGCGTCGGTCGAACCGCCGCGATAGGTCGGAAATACGGTGCCAGCTGTCGCAGGCAGATTGTTTGATCCCGTGGTACCAGCGATCGTGACGTTGAGGCTAGCGTCCGTCACTGCACAAGATGCGACATCCCCGCCCGAGCCGCCCACGAACATCGAACCAAGCAGGGTCGATCCATCGGGACTGATCAGCGCGACGAAGCCATCACTGACACCCTGCTGCGGCGGCGATGGCAGGCCACTACCGCCCGGGAAGTTAGCCGACTCACTGACGCCAACAACCGTGACGATGCCGCTTGCTGGCTCCACGTTGACGTCGAACGCAAACTCATCGCCACTGCCACCAAGGTAGGTCAACCACAGCAACTGGTTCGCTGCCGGCAGTGTTGTGTCGAGGCGCGCAACGAACACGTCATAGCCACCACCATTGGCCACCTGTAGCGGGGGCATGGCCCCAGTTGCCTGAGCAATCGGAAGGTCCGTCGAGTTGCTGTAACCACAGATCGTCATCTGGCCACCCGGACCATGGCTGATCGCGGTCACCTCATCACGTGCAGAACCACCGAACAAGCTCGCCCAATGCGGCGTCGTGTTCTGCGCAGAGACGTCGCTGACCAGCCATTGGCAGGTCACCAACGGGATCAGCAACGAAGCAAGGCGGCCAAGCCCCGCTCTCTGACGGAGTTCGTCGGGAGAGTTCATGGCGATGGAAGAGCAGTGTGTCATGGGAGTCCTGAAGTATCGCAGAGATGAATTGGGTCGAACATCTCGACCACTGCCCCCAGTGCGCCGTTTGCCGGTCCAACACCCCACGCAACATCCAAAAGTCCTATCGCCCCTGATAGCGGCGCAACCGTTCGCGCGCGTCTTCACGCCTCAACCACTGGGCATCACCGGTCATGCACTCGAGGCACTTGGCCATCATCTCGATAGCACCGGCATCATCGCCATTTGCGTGCAGCGCCTCGGCAACGAGCGCGAACATCTCGGCATGACATTGACCTGATCGCTCGTGCGCCTCCTGCGCTGACTTCACGGCCAAGCCTAGATCTCCAGGCGAAGGGTTCGGCACCCGCATCAAGAACTGAGCCAGGGCGGCTCGCCTCCAACCAGTGCCCGGCTCTTGTTCGACCAAATCCTGCAGTAGCACGCGAGCATCTTGCTCGCGACCAAGCTGTGCCAAAGCGAGTGCGTAGTCGCGCCAATAACCAACGACATCCAAACAGCCCCACAACTTGCTCGCCTCAAAATGCACGAGCGCTTCTGCCGGTTTGCCGCCAGCCAGTAGGTAGCGAGCCGCCACGAAGGAATACGTTTCGTCGCCCCGCGCGATGGATGCCTCGACGCACCGTACGGATCCAGCAAGATCACCACTTAGAAAGAGTATTTCCGCCTGCAGTCGATGCACTGCGCGATCCACTTGCCGCATATCGTCAGCAATCTCGACCTGGCGCAACGCCCCTGCATAGTCGCCGAACGACGCAAGCGTCCTGGCGTAGTCCAATCTGAAACGAGCCAGGTCCAGAGCTTGCAATCTTGCTTCATGCAGCACTACCGCGTTCTGCAAATGGCCAGCTGCACTGTGCACCTCGATCAGGTCTGCTGTTGCTCGGTGGGCACGAGCATCACTTGGAACAAACCAGCGCATCTCGACATCCCGCGCCGAGGTCAACAGCTCCGCAGCTTGTTCCAACTCACCACAACGCATTTTGTAAGCGCCCAGGGCGCCGTCAACGAAGGCACCCAATGGACTACCAGAAACTGCCAGCGGCAGTCCTTGCGCGATATTCAGCCGAAGCTCGGCCTCACGTAGCTCACCACGCGACGTGTAATCACGCGCCAGGAACACCACCGTGGTCAAGTAGATCTCGCTATCCTTCGCTTCGGGCAATCCGTCGCACATCGCGATCATTTTTCGAAGTGCGCGCACACGATCCACTCCCGGCCCCGCGGCCATCCCGATCCCGGTGAATGGTGTCGCGAGCAGCGCCATCACCCGACCGTCAGTGAGGCCGTGCTTCTTGATCAACGTGTCCAGATTGCCGATGACGCGATCCAGATCACCCGAGATGCTCCGCCGATCCCACAGAACCGTCTCCCGAGACATCCACAGCCACAGATCGTGTCCGTCGCCACCCAAGGCCGCCTTGACACACTGCGAAAACCAATGGCTAAGGCTCGTATGGCCGTAGTTCGACGCCTTGGCGATTCCACGACACAGATCGAGACGCGTTTGCTGGCGCAACTGCGGTGCAGCGGCTGCCTCTTGACCGTTCGCCGCCGACTCGTCCAACAACTGCAGCAGGTTGGCCTGCGCACGAAACGCGAACCACGTCTCGGGATAGGCGCGCACGATCGCCTCCGTGCAGTCCAGCAAGTGTTCGCGCGCTTCCTCGACCCGCCCCTGCCCGAGGTAAGCAGCACCAAGTCGCGATCGATACAATGCGACGTGAACCGACTTCCGCGCACGCGACCGTCGCTCTTGCTCCAGGTAGTTGTGCGCCAGCTGCTCTGCACGCCGATATCGCCTCATGTCGAGCAACACATCAACCAAAAACGCGCGGGCCCGAACCTTGCGCAAATCCGCGTTGTCGATGACTTCCAAATGTTGCAGCGACAACTCGGAAAACTGCAGCAAGGACGCAACGTTGGTTGGCGTGCGACGATGCGACATCATCTCAGACATGATTACGCGCGCTTGCTCGTGGTACCAGTCTGACGCACACACGCCGGCGGCGCCTTCGAGTTGCTGCTCACGATCCGCCAAGGCTTGACCGCGCATGACCGGCACCCTGATGACCGGGGTTTCTGTGGGCCCCATCTCGCCTCGGTCGCGAACCAAGACATCGCCAAAGCCGGGAATGTCCGCCTCGATCATCAACTGCATCAGCTGGCGCTGCTGCGCCTGCAAGAACGTAAACTCGCCCCGCATATCCTGCGCAGCAACCTCACGCGAAACGCTGTCGTACCACTGGAAGCGCGCCTGCTGCTCTCGAGACAGCGCCGCCCGCGAATCCTGCAAAAACACGAGGCTGGCACCGAGCCCTAACGCCATCGACAAGAACGCCAGCAACAAGCTCGCCGCAACTACAGGCGAACGCCTGGCCCATCGCGCCATTCGACCAAGCGTCGAAATCGGGCGCGCAGCAATCGGCTGGCTATGGCGGACACGACGAAGGTCCTCGGCAAACTCAAGAGCCGTGCGATAGCGACGCCCGCGCTGCTTATCAATTGCCGTCATCAAGACCACGTCGAGATCGCGCGGGATCTTGTCATTTAAATGGCGGGCGCTGTCCGGTTCTTCGGTGAGGATCCGTCGATACAACGCATCCCGCGTCGGCCCATCGAATGGTCGCCGACCCGTCAGGCACTCAAACAGCGTCAAACCCAACGCGTAGACGTCCGTGCGCCGGTCAACCGCTTGCAAGTCGCCCAACAGTTGCTCAGGCGCCATGTAATGTGGCGTGCCGAGTACATCCGTCGTACGTGTTAGCCCAGCTCCCCCTCCGACAGATTCGGCGGCATGGGCAATACCGAAGTCGAGCACGACCGGCATGCCCTGTTCGCTCACCATGACGTTGCCAGGCTTGATGTCGCGGTGCACAAGCCCATGTTCGTGGGCGACGTGCAGCGCCCGCGCCACGCGCTCCACGAACAAGATCAGCCGCGTGACGTCACTGCGATTGCCACTCGCGAGTTCCTCGTCGCCGGCGCCCGTCCCGGCAGCCAGCTCCGGGATCGACAACGTCACGACTACGTCACCGTGCTTGTTGCAGTGTTCTTCAAGATGCTCTGCCAACGTACGACCGGGCACATACTGCAAAGCAATCCAGAAGTGACCGCCGCTGTCGCCCGTCTCATAGACCCCGCAGATGCCGGGATGATGGATGCTCGCCGTGACCTCCGCCTCGCGGCGGAAGCGCTGTTCGGCAACTCCGGCAGAAAGCGAAAGATTGCGCAACACCTTAAGGGCGACGGTCCGTCGCAGAGTTTCGTGTTGGGCCCGATAGATCGTCGCTTGCGAACCACGGCCGAGCACATCGAGAATGCGGTAGGGACCAATCGAACGCTCGCCATCGCGCGACACGAGCTGGCCCGGTTCGCAATCCAGAAAGTCGACAGCGACCGCTTCGTCTGCGCGCAACAGCGACTCAACTCGCCGAAGCACCTTGGGATCCTCGGCACACGCCTTCTCAAGATAGGCATCACGCTGCTTCCCCGCGCCGAGCTCGCGCGCGTGGTGAAAGATGTCCTCAACCGATTGGCGCGGGTTCATAGGCTAGGAACCGCTCATGCGCCATCTCGCGCTAACGCACCCCACGATTCGAGAACTATTCACGCGTCGCCCCCCATCGCGTCGTACAGGAAGGCCCGGGCGTAGGCCCAGTGTCGATCGGCCGTGGAGATCGAGATGCCAAGAGTAGCGGCGGCTTCCGCCAGGGAGAGTCCGGCGAAGAACCGGAGCGTCACGAGCTTGGCCTTCACCGGATCTTCTGCCGCAAGCTGCTCAAGGGCATCGTCCAGATCTAGCAAGTTGTCGGGAAACTCATCGAGCAGAAGTTGGTCCGGATCGAGCGACAAGCGACGCTTGCCGCCGCCGCGTTTCTGGCGGCCACGCGAACGGGCCCGCTCGATCAGAATGCGACGCATCGACTCAGCGGCCGCAGCGAAGAAGTGAGCGCGATTATCGAACCGTTGCTCGCCCTCAGAATCGGGGCCAAGCAACCGCAAATAGGCTTCGTGCACCAACGCCGTCGCCTGCAGTGTGCCGGGCGCTTCCTTGCGCATCCGGTCCGATGCCAGCAAGCGCAGTTCTTCGTAGACCAGTGGTAGCATGCGCCCAACGGCGCCCGCGTCACCGTTCTGGATCGCCGCCAGAACCTCGTTCAAGTCATCTGCCACCCACGCAACCATAGCGAGGCAGTTGACGTCCGAGCACTAGAACGTCCCGATCGTCATGCTAGCTGGAGCCACCGAGAGGATGATCCGCCCCCCCCTCGAAGCTCACGAGCTCCACCCGCAAGGAATCACGCGCTTGGCGGCCTACAAGAGGGCGCGCCCCACCGGTCCCGGCTCACCACTCGCCGGTGTTCTTCATCGATGCCCATGGCTCCGCGGGCGCCAGTGATTCGCCCTTCTGAAGAAGCTCGATCGAGATGTTGTCGGGGGATCGCACGAAGGCCATGTGACCATCGCGGGGCGGGCGCAGAATCGTGACGCCGCCGTCTTGCAGCCTCTGGCAGGTCTCGTAGATGTTCTCGACCTCGTAGGCGAGGTGGCCAAAGTTCCGACCGCCGGTGTAGACCTCGGGATCCCAGTTGTAGGTAAGTTCCACCTGCGCCAATTCGTTGCCAGGCGCCGCCAGGAAGACCAGCGTGAAGCGACCGGCTTCGACGTCGCGTCGCTGCAGCTCTTCGAGGCCGAGCTTCTTGCAGTAGAAATCGAGTGAGGCGTCGAGATCGGTGACGCGAACCATCGTATGGAGAAAACGCATATGCAACTGGCCTTCGAGTTGGAGAGAAGGCCAGAGCCTATTTGGCACCGGCCCGCGTTGTCACCGTCTTGGCGGAGGGAATCCGCTTCACTTGTGGCCTGCATCGCCAGTCGTTCGGATCGAGACCTAGCCTGGCGCGAGCAATCGTGGCCGCCCTACCCGAAGAACAGGTAGGCGATCAGGATCCCAGCGATCACCGCGACGAGATCGGCCAGCAGTCCGCACGGCACCGCGTGCCGCGTGCGGCGCACGCCGACTGAGCCAAAGTAGACTGCGATGATGTAGAACGTCGTGTCGGTCGCGCCCTGGAAGGTGCACGCCAGCCTGCCGACAAACGAATCAGGGCCGTGCGTCGCCATCGCGTCGAGCATCATGCCGCGCGCGCCACTGCCCGACAGCGGCTTCATCAAGCCGGTCGGCAGCGCCTCGACGAATCGCGTATCGCTCGAGAACCAGCCGGCGACGACGCGGATCGCATCGATGACGTAGTCCATCGCGCCCGACGAACGAAACACCCCGATCGCGACCAGGATCGCGACCAGGTACGGCAGGATCTTGATCACGACCTGAAACCCTTCCTTGGCACCTTCGATGAACGCCTCGTAGACGTTGACGCGCCGCCAGGCGGCGAGCCCGACGAAGCCGGCGATCACCGAAAACAGCGTGACGTTCGCGATCAGCGTCGACACCACCTCGACGCGTTCCTTCGGCATCTGCAAGAACAGCGCAATCAGGCCGGCGACGAGCAGGCCAAGGCCGCCGAGCCACGCCATCAGCACCTTGTCGAACAGCTTGATGCGCTGCACCATCGCAACCGTGAGCAGGCCGACGATCGTCGAGAAGAACGTCGTCAGCAGGATCGGCAGGAACACGTCGGCCGGGTTGGCGGCGCCCGCCTGCGACCGGTAGGCAAGGATCGCGACCGGGATCAGCGTCAACCCCGAGGTGTTCAACACCAAGAACATGATCTGCGCGTTGGAAGCCGTGTCCTTCTCCGGATTGAGGTCCTGCAGCTGCTGCATCGCCTTCAACCCGAACGGCGTCGCCGCGTTGTCGAGGCCGAGCATGTTCGCCGAGAAGTTGAGGATCATCGAGCCGTAGACCGGATGGTCGCGCGGCACCTCGGGGAACAACCGGTGGAAGAACGGCCGCACCAGCCACGCGAGCATCGCCACCGCACCGCCCTTCTCGCCGACCTTCATGATGCCGAGCCACAGCGTCAACACGCCGGCGAGCTTCAGGCAGATGTCGAACGACACCTTCGCCATGTCGAACGTGCTCGCGATCATCTCGGAAAACACGTCGACGTCGCCGAGCGCGATCAGGCGATAGAGTCCGACAACGAACGCGATCAGAAAGAATCCGACCCAGATGATATTGAGGACCATCAGTCCCCCGCGCGCTGAAGCAACTCGAGAAACACCGGCGCCTTGCTGCGCAGGTGCTGTTCGAGCGAGTCGACCGGCAGCTCGTAGGTGATTTCGTGCCAGTCGTTCTCTTCGGCCCACGAGCCGAACGAACCCGGCGTCGCGTAGCCGACGTCGTCGACCAACGGCAGCTGCGAGCGCTCGGCGAGCCACGCGCCGAGCTCACTCTTGGCAGGATCTTCGACACACGCAAGCGGCGCGTGCACTGCGATAATCGCGCGCCGCGGCTGCAGCTCTTCGATCAGCGCGATCAGCGCCGCGGTCTCGGGCTCGGGATGGCCCGCCTCGCCAGTGGCCAGCGCGATGTCACGCTCGTCCTCGGAGAAGATCCGGTGGTGCACCGGCGCCGAACTCCAGTTGCTCGCCGGGAAATTGCGATTGAGATCGACGCCGTTGGCGTTGGCGCGGGTACCGCGTGCGAGCCCGTCGGGGTTGGCCGCCAGCACCACCGCACAGCGCGGCGACGGCGACGGCATGTGCCGCAGCGCGAACGACAGCACCCCGGTCGATTCAGGCTCGTCGCCGTGGATGCCCGCGAACACCAGCACGTCGCAGTCCCCGGACGGCCGCCAGACGTGCAGCGGCGCCCCGAGGCAGCTCTGGCCATAGACTTCGGGCTGCCAGGCGAATGTGCCGCGTTGGGCGCGAGGGCGCAATTCCATGGTGGCGGATCCTAGTCGCTCGCTGCACGCGGCGCGACGCCGATCCCGGGTTGCTCGCTGGGCAGCACGCGACCATCGACGAACGTCGGCCCTTGGAACGGGTCGTTGCCGACCAGCAGCGCGCCGTCAAGATCCGCCCAGTCGGCGAGCGAGGCGAGCTGCGCGGCGGCGGCGATCGCGCACGACGTCTCGGTCATGCAGCCGAGCATGACCTTGAGCCCGAGTGCGCGCGCCGTCACGATCATCGCGTGCGCCTCGCGCATTCCCGTGCACTTCATCAGCTTGACGTTGATGCCGTCATAGACGCCCGCGCACCCAGCGACATCGGCGAGCCGCTGCACGCCTTCATCGGCGACGATCGGTAGCGGACTGCGCGCGCGCAGCCAGGCGAGATCGTCGCGCCGTTCTTTTGGCATCGGCTGCTCGACCAGTTCGACACCCTGCGTCGCCAGCCACTCGATCTCGGCGAGCGCAGCGTCGCGGTCGCGCCAGCCCTGGTTGACGTCGACGCGCAGCGGCTGGCTGCTGACGTCTCGGATCGCGGCGACCATCTCGCGGTCGTGCGCGCCGCCCAGCTTGACCTTCAAGGCCGCGTAGCGCCGCGCCGCGCGCACCCGATCGCGCACGACGTCCGGCGCGTCGATGCCGATCGTGAACGACGTCACCGGCGCGTCGCTGGCCGTCAGGCCGAACAGCCGGTAGCACGGCTGGCCGAGCCGCTTGCCGAACCAATCGTGCAGCGCGATATCAAATGCCGCCTTCGCCGCGGTATTGCCGGGCGCGAGCCCGTCGACGACAGCGAGCTGGTCGCCGAGGTGCAGCGGATCGTCACAGGCGTCCAGGTCGATGCGCGCGAGCAAGGCCGCCGCGCTCTGCTGGGTCTCGCCGAGATACGGCGGCATCGACGCCTCGCCGTAGCCGACGATCCCGTCGCGCTCCAGCTCGACGAGCAGCGTCGGCGTCGTGGTGCGCGAGCTGTTGGCGATCGTGAAGCGGTTGACCAGCTCCAGTGCGAACGGCCGCGTGCGCAGTTGCCAACCACCGCTCACGACTGCACCGCCGGCTCGAGCAGCGCGAGCATCGCCGGGCCGTCGGCTCGCGCATGCAGCCGTGCCATCGCGCCGAACGGCAACGTCCACGCGCCGGGGCGATGGCCGATCGGGAAGCCGCAAGCGACCGGCACGCCCGCCCCTTGCAGTCGCTCGACGAGCACCGCCTGCATGCCGGGATGAACGCTCGCCAGCGGCGTATCGTCGGCGTGGAAGTCGCCGAGCACGATCCCCGCGCAATCGCGCAGCGCACCGGCCTGTAGTAGCTGCGTCAACATGCGGTCCACGCGGTACGGCGCCTCGCCGATGTCCTCCAGGAACACCAGCGCGCCGCGCATATCGAGCTGCCAGGGCGTGCCAAGCAGACTCTGGACGAGCGCGAGGTTGCCGCCCACCAGCGGCCCCTCGGCCGCGCCCGCGGAGAGCACCTGCGAGTCGACGGCAGCCGGCAGCTCGACGGGCGCGCGCGTCTCCGTCAGCAACCGCCGCTGCAGTTCCCAGCCGTGTGCGCCGGGGTCCATCGCGTCGGTCGTAGCGACCATCGGCCCGTGCAGCGTGACCACGCCGGTCGCGACGCGCGCGGCAGCGTGCAGCGCGGTCAGGTCGCTGTAGCCGACGATCGGCTTCGGGTCGCCGGCGAACGCCGTCCAGTCGAGCTGCGGCAGCAGTCGCCCGACGCCGTAGCCGCCCCGCGTGCACAGCACGGCGCGGAACCGCGGTTCGTCGAGCGCCTGCTGCAGGTCGGCGAGCCGCGCCGCGTCGGGCGCCGCCATGGCACAGCCTTCGGGCCAGTCGAGCCGTTCGCGCGCGTGTGGTAGCAGAGTCGGCTCGAAGCCCCACTCGCGCAGCCGGGCGCAACCGCGCGCGAGCGCATCAGGCAGGAAGCCACCGCTCGCCGGCGCGATCACCGCGACCTCGTCGCCCTTCTTCAATGCCTTGGGGAGTCGCCGCTGCATGATGATGCCCGCACGGTAAGAAGGCGCCATGCCCGGCGCCAGCACCTACTCTGCCGAGCTTGACGAGCGCCGACTGTTGGGGAAAGAAACTGCGGCCACGACCACCAGAACCCAACCGCCTGACTCGCTCTCCCATTCTGGCAGCCGCCAACGAGCACGCACTAGGCGGCACCCGCACTGGTGCCAACTCCGGCACCTCGAACCCATGCCCCATCGCGCGCAACACCCCGCCTGCAAACGCACGATCGCACCGCGGCTGGTTGCATGACCGATGGGCGCTTGCGCTACTCCTGCCCAAGGCGCTTCCTCACCAGCGCCGCCAATGCCGACAGGCTGGAATCCGTTTCGATTCGCGCCAGCAGTTGTTGCAGCGAAGTGCGGGCTGCCTGAGCATCGCCAAGTTGTTCCAACATCATCGCCGCGGCCCACTGGCCGTGGGTTCGCATGTGCTTGCTCGCGACGGGGCTCTGCGCGACCGAACGAGCGAGCTCGAGAGCGCGCTGCGGATCTTGCATCGCACTGGCCGTCCAAGCGAGTTGGTAAGCAGCCTGCAACCCCTGTTCACTTTGCGGCCCTCGCAAGTCCATCACGGCCTGCAGCGTGTGTTCCGAAGCGCGCAACGAATCCGGAGTCCCGCCACTGCGCTGCATGGTTGCCAGCTCGATCATCGCGTCACCGCGCAACTTGGGATCCAGCTCACGCTGCAGTAGCGCTTCGTAACGTGCCATGGCCTCCATTCTCGACGCACCGTTGCGGCGCAGCTCGCGGGCGCTGGCGAGCAACTCATCTGTGCTCATCGTCTTGAGCTTGCGACGCGCCATTTCATCGAACGCAACGAGTAAGGATTCGACGTCCACTGACGTAGGCGTGCTGTGCACCACCGCAACACGTTCCGGTTCGTTGGCGCGATGCGCATCGCGAAGTTCTTGCATGTCACGCCGCAACGCGTCGAGGCGATCCAAGATCGGCTGCAGGTCGATTGCTACGGCGTCGACGGGTTGCAGCCGAGCTCCGCTGGAGCTTGCGGTGCCTTCGCCCCCCACAACCGGCGAACCGGTTCCCGCTCCCCACGTCATCAACGAGAACGTCAACAAGGTGCCCGCTACGGCGCCAATGGCAACCAGCACTCCGGAGTGGATCGGCATGTGGTGAATCCTACCGTCTGACCCCATGCCTGGGCGCGTTCGATGCCAACGTGCTCGCAGCGGCAGCTTGATCCCGATCGCCAGCTGCGCCGATACGTGGGCTGCAACCATGCACGCCGAGATTCAGCAACGGGATCGTTCCTTACAGCGACGAGTCGCTGTGCGCGCGGGCCTTGGCTTCGCCGCTGCGCTGCCGATGCTGTTATTGCTGCAAGCGAACCTGCGCAATCCGACGGCCAACTCCGCGGATCTGCTGGCCCAGATCCACTACGCCATCGCAGCGATCGCGATCGTGGCTCTGCCGATGCACTGGCCGGTCCGCTGGCTGTGGCAGCTCGGGCGCGCGACTGTGCGGACCGAACGTTTCCCACCACCCGACACACGGGTCGTGCGCGACACCCCGGTGCTGCACGCGCAAGCCGCACGCCGCCGGGGCCGCGCACTGCAGGCGTTCGCGGTGTTGCTCTCGATGACGACGTTGCTGGTGCCGCTGGCACTGAGTTGGATCGTGGCGCAGTTTGTCGCGCAGCTGCTCTAGGGTTCGCTCACTCAGCCAGCAAGGAGCAGGTCGTCACACACTTTGACGGCAGTCGGCAGCAACTGCCAACGACTCATTGGTCGTCGGCGAGGTTGCACGAAGGCGATCGGCACTACGTCGCCGGGACCCCTTCGATCGCAAATCCTTGCTCCTGCCAACCGAGGATGCCGCCGCCGATACTCACAGGATGCAATGCGACGCCGAGGCGTTGCAGGGTCTTGGCGGCCGTCACGGAGCGAACCCCGGAACGGCAACTCAAGTAGAGTGGCTGATGTCCGCGCAAACGCGGCAAGTGGAATCCCAACTCGGACAGCGGGATGTTGGTCGTGCCAGGGATGCGCCCCGATTGGTATTCGTGGGGATCCCGCACGTCGATCCACTGCTCGGGACCGCTGATCCCCGCGTGGATCGCTTGGGCCTCGGACGGTTCAACCTCGTCGATGGTCACCGCTGTGCTGCCGCCCGGGCTCGCACAGCAAGCGGCGGCGATGCCGGTGGACTTTGGCAATTCCGGGGACGCGTGCAAGTTCATGACTAGATTGGCGTCGACAGCCCGGGAGTTGCCCGCGCCGGGTCTGGAATCGAGGCTCGCCGCGTACGCCGCGCCATCCACGAAGCGCAGGCATGGATTGCGTTCGCGCTCGCAATCGATCGTACTGAAGAGCAGGTCGTTGTAGCCGTGACCGGGCAGCACAAGGGTGTCCCCCGGCAAGCTCAGAAGGCGCGAGCGCACCGAGTTGTAGAGCAGCTCCGGATCGCTACCGACGAAGTCCGCGCGGGCCAAGCCGTCAACGAAGAGACTGTCCCCGGTCACCACCAGCCCGTGACCGAAGAGCGCGATGGAGTCCGGCGTGTGTCCGGGTACCGCGAGCACCTGAAAGCGCAGCTCGCCGACCGCGAGTTCTTGCCCATGCTCGAGCCCATTGAGTTCGCGTTGGACCTCGGTCGCACCCGACATCCACAGTGGCACGCCGGCGCCCATGAAGTTCGTCGTCGCCGAGAGATGGTCGGCGTGCGTGTGCGTGTCGAGCACGGCGGCGAGTTCGAGGCCGTAGTGCTGCATCATCGAGGTGTAGACACTCTCCTGGCCGACCTTCGGGTCGATGAGCAAGCAGGCGCGAGTCGCGGGGCAGCCGAGCAGGTACGACTGGCAGCCATCGCTCGAGATGATCTTGAGGATCGGGTCGGACATCGTTGGCGTGGTGGGCGAATTCGGAACGTGTGGTCGAGAGGGCTGCAATTGCGGTCACTCACGCGCGGACGGCCCATAAGCGTCATGCTACCGCGTCCGGGCCCGTGCCGCTGACGGATTGCGTCAGATGCGATTGAGAACTCACGTCGTGATTCGCAAGGCGCCAGGTAATCGGCAGTGAGACGAGAAGGTCACCGACATCACGTGGAACGGTGGCTTGAGCCACGACTCCACCAACGCAAACAACGCTCGACTGCGTTGCTCACTCGCCAATCGAGTAGGCCCAATCGAGTAGGCCCAGTCGAATAGGCCCAGTCGAACGCGTTCGTCGCGGGCGCCATGCCCCTAGCTCCAGACGGATGCCGCGCCACAGTTCTACAGCCGCGCACGCACTGCCTCCCCGGCCAACAACCCAGCAGCGTCATCCAGGGCAAGCTCCACTGCGACCCCCCAAGCAGGCACGGTGGGTGCGGGCCACAGCAGCTCGGGAAGTTGCTCGACCCGACTACCGATTGCGGTGATTGCACGCTGCGTACTCGTTCTCCGGTCACGCGCGACAAGCTGCATTTTCTGGCCGATGCACAATTCGGAAGCGGCGACGGCGGTTACGAAGACGATGGCGCGATCCGTGGCGTCACTCGCGATGCGCACAATGGGCTGGCCCGCGAGCGCAGCCTGCCCCACCGACACCAACACCTCCATGACCCTGCCGCTTACGGATGACGTCACCACGGTTGCTTTGCGTTCGTGTTCGAGTGCTGCAGTCTCTAGCGCGCTTACCTCGATCGCGGCGCGCAGCCCCTGTAGCGGTTGCAGCGTAGTTGCCGTGGAAGTAGGCGAAAGCTTTTGGAGCCGTAGACGGTGCACGGCCGCACTCGCCAGCCGTTCGGCAATCACCTTCTGATTGTCGGCGTTGGCGCGCGCCCGTTCCGTCGCGCTGGTGTGCGCAAAGGCAACACGTTCGACTGCTGCGCAGGCAATGACGTCAGCACTCACGAGCCCCTCGAGGCGATGGCGCTGGCTTGCGAGGTGATTCGCTTCGAGGCGATCGCCGGTCAAGTCGATCTGCAACTGCATCGCATCCAGTGCGAGCGTCGTCTCATGGATCCAAGCGCGATGCAGGTCGACGGACCATTGCCGGGTATCGCGAACGTTCTGTTCTTCCATAGCAGTGATCGCGTCTGCCACCTGCGCGCGTAGTTCGGCGGTACGCGCCCGTGCGATTTCCAGGCGCTGAGCCAGGGAACTGCTATCCAGTCGGGCAACGACCTCACCCGCAGAGACCTTCTGCATGGGTCGCACGAGGCAAGTCTGCAGTATTCCGGCGATCGGAGAACTGAGCGTGTGATCGGTCGTTGGAACCCAGCCACGCAGTGGTGCATGGGCCGGTTGTTGCAGGAACAACCACCCCGCAGCGGCGGCGGCAGCAAGCCAGACCAGCAACACGAGAGGTCCGCGCAGCCACTCTTCCAGGCGCTGCGCGAGTGGCACGGGAATGCGTTTGATCTTGGATCTCATCGTCTACAGCTCCGCCATGTCGTCACGCAACACGAGTGCGACGTTGTGAATGCCAACTGCTGCGCGCAGTTCTTCGGCAAAGTCGCGGCCGCGTTGGCGGTTGCGCAGGCGCACTTGATAGACCAGTTCCAGCTCGTCGCCAGAGTCGTGCGTCGTCACTGCTTTCTGGCGGCGGCAATGGCGGGCGAACAGGCGCTTGACTTCGGGCGACCACGCTTCCGAATGGCTCGAACGATACGAGATGTGCCCATCGAAGATGCCGCGCGTGCCGAATCGTGTGAAGTGCAGCCAGGTCGAGACCAGCATCAGGATCGCGCCTGCAATCAATGCCACGGCAAACCGGTGCGAGCCAATCGCCATTCCCAGAACCAACGTCAGAAAGACGAAGCACGTGTCCCGCGTGTCCTTCAATACGTTGCGAAAGCGAATCACGGCCAAGGCACCGATCAGGCCGAAGGCTGCCACGACATTGTTGCCAATCACCGACATCACGACGGTTGCGATCATCGCAAGCACGACCAGCGACTGGGTGAACCCCCGTGAATACGAAAGCCCGGTATGCGTGTGGTGATAGACCCACGCGATGCCTTGCCCGAGCACGAACGACAACAGCAATGCCATGATCAGCGTGCGCAGCGTCAGGACTGGCGCCGCATCCGCGACATCGAGCAGGCTGAAGAATCCTTCTAGTTGTGCCACGATGGATCCCCTTGCGTTCAGGCTTCGAGAGTTCGGCCAAGCTTGAAGGTATTGCCGCCGCGTTGCACCGCATCATCAATGCACAGCACATACTTCGCGACCGATGTGCGTTCGAGACGAAGCGCTTTGACTGTGTCCATGACCCAATACGGGCAGGTGTCCGTAAACTTGATTTCGAGCACGACTCCCTTGCTGGGACACGGCGTCCAACCGGGCCCGTGGGCACTGAGTTGCTGATGGTTGCTGGAGGCATACATCAAGCTCGTATCCATCGTGATGCGCACCGGATCACCCGTTGACGACTCGTAGGCCTCGCGGTCGTAGCGCACGCGAACTGCAGGCCCCGCCCGCATCGACGAGGCCGTCTGCAAGAACTCCTCGAGGTCCGAGGAGACGCCATGCACGGCGCTTGCATCACCGCGCAGGTAGGCAAGCGCAGCCTCGCGAGTCGCTCGTGCGCGCCGTTTCAAGATCACACCTTCCGCGCGCTTCTTGATCTCGAAGAACACCGGATCACTGGGCTTGTCGTCGTAGTAGCGCACGCGCAATTTGAACCGGTTGCGATGGCCTTCGATGGTGGCCCGGTGCAGGTCGAGCGCCGGGCTATCGAGATACAGGCTGGTGATCGTGTATCGGTTGTTCGGCAGCCTTGCTGCGAATGCATCGAGATTGGTAAACGGTGCGATCGCGTTGCGCAGCTGCGGCACCAGCGATGGATGCAGCCAGTATTTGAGTTCGAAGCGAGACGTGAGGGTTCTGTCAACGCGGGTCATGCATTGCACATTCCACTGTTCGTCTTAGGCGACGCTGAGGGCATCAAGACCATGTAAAGATCCGAACAACGTCGACTCCCCCTCACCCAGCAGGCATCAGACACCGCGCAAGTCCCGCTAACGAATGACCGGCGCTGCCTTCTGCTTGTCCTGTGGTTTGACGTGCACGATGCGTTCGCCATCACGGAACACAACGCGATCACCCAGGGCGAGGATCTTGGCGAGTTCCGGCTTTTGCTTGAGTAGTTCGAAGTAGTCCTTCGAGAACGCATACACCGTCACTGCGTGCTTGCGCCATTCCATACGAAGTCCCTGTTCGACGAGGTCCCCGTCGACCTGCACGAACACGCGCCCGGCAGCGCGATGCAACAGCTTCTTTTGCTTCGCATTGGCCCCGGCCTTGGGCGCGGCTTTCCTGGTGCCAAGGTAGAAGTCATCGCTGCCAGTGTGGATCGCCTTGCTTTCGTCGATCGCGACCTTGCCGGATCGCGACTTGCCGAGGTTGCGCAGGCCAGGTGCTCCAGCCGCGAGCGCGTTCGGGGCGGGTGCGGATGGCCCGGACGGACCGCCGGTCGTCGGACCGGATGGCCTGCCAGTCGCCGGCCCGGCAGGACCTGCAGGTGGGCTCGACGGCCCAGCCATTGCGGGCCCGCCAGAGCCGCCGCCGCTACCGGGAGCAGGCGGCTTGACGTCACCAGGCCCCCGATACCGAATTGGCGCGCGTCTTCCTACCGGCCGCCCCGCCAGTCGCATGCCTTCTTCTACAATCAACTGTGACGTGTAGGGAGTCACGATCCCGTAGCGCGTCGCCAGCTGCCGGACCTCTTGCAGCAGTTCGTGCTTCGGCCCGTTGTGACGAATCGCGTCGAGCAGAGCTGCAACGTGTTGCCGCGCCCACAACGTCTGCACGAAATCGTGCTTCGCGGCGACCTGCGGAAACTCGACCGGAAACTCGTAGTCGACCAGCTTGCCGTTTTGGCGGCCGCTGACCCGCACGATGCGTTTGCCGTGATCGCGATAGCGGCCGACAACCTGCATCATCTCGCCACAGAACAGGTCGCGGGTCCGGGTCGGGTGATGCTGGAATACGTCGAGTCCATCGACACGGACGACAACATCGGTCAACGCCGGACGCGAGAGTTTCTGGCACAGTGCATCGACCTTGGCCTCAATCTCCTCATTGGAGCCAACAAAGTCGCGGGCACCGCGGTGTTGTGCAACCAGGTCATCCAACAAGCGAACGTCGATCCTGTCACCGACGCCGAGTGCGAAGATCCGGGTGCGCGCCCGGTCTACTTGCTTGGTGAGTGCGAGGATCTGTTTGGCCTTGGTCAGGCCGACCGTCGGCTTGCCATCGGTGATGAAGACAATCTGCGTCAGCAATGCAGCCGCATCATCAACAGGCGAGGCGGCTTCGAGTGCTTCGCGCAACGCATCGCCGATGTTGGTGCCTCCCATGGCTTCGAGCGACTCGATCCGCGCAGTGGCCGCGTCGATGTTTGCCGCCGTTGCCTGGCGCGGAGCGTCGAAGAAGGTCTCGACACTCGAAGCAAAGGTCATGATCTGGAATCGATCTTCGCGCCGCAGTGTGCGCAAGAACGCGTGCAGGGATGCCTTAGCCTGCACGATCTTGTTGCCCTTCATCGAGCCAGACGTGTCGACGATCAGTTGCACGAGGCGGGCAGGCACCTTGTCGTCACTTAGAGTGCGTGGTGGCGACAGCAGCAGAGTGAAGTATCCTGGCTCGCCTGCCATCCGGTATGGCAGCATGTGCAACCCGAACTCTTGCTTGCTCAGGCCATACAGTACGCGAAGGTCTTCGAGTTCACCCTTCTCACCTTCCAGCGACACTGTCGCCTTGTGTTCGCCTTTGCGTCGAATCTCCGCGCTGGCGTGCGGCGTAACAACCGAACCCAATGCAGCCTGCGATACGATCCGAACCTCGAGACCGACTGGTCCGGATGCCGCGTCGCCTAACTTGGCGACACCCAGCGGGAAGCTCCATTCATACATGCCACCGGTTGGCTGCAGCACCTGGCGCAGGCGTACCGTGATGCCAACGTCACCATGGGCTGGAATCGGAAAGATGCGCGCGCGCAGCATGCCTTCGCCGGCATACTCGAGTAGCCCTGGGTCGCGCCGCGTCCTCACGATCGACTCGTAGACCGCGCGCGCCTCACCCGCGTCGAGCACCTCTCCTGCGATCTCCTTGCCACCAACGGTCATCGTGAAGGCATCAGCCACAGCTCCGGCTGGAAGCGGCAAAAACCACGTGCCTTCGGCGATGCGTGGCGTGTTGTTGTGGATCATCTGGTCGATCGTCGTCGTCGCGACTCCGTCGACGATATCGGCGTGGATCTTGGTGCTGATGATGTGCACGCCAGCACGCAAGGTTGGACCTGCCGTGGTCCGCGGTCGTGGCTCGGTCTGGGATTCTGGATCGGTCTGGGATTCTGGATCAGTCTGGGATTCTGATCCGATCAGCAGGCCTTGCGCAGTGAGCTGCGTAGACAGAAGGACGAGAAGGCTTGGCAGCAGCGGGTTCATGGAGTGGCTCCTTGGCGAAGCCGCTGCTAGCACAGTTCGTGCCGCTCTGGAGTCGTTGTTGATCGGACGCGGCCTCCGGCGCCAGCGCTGAGCGCCTCGTCGGGTTTGTTTCGCTAGCGGAACGATAGCGGTCGGCGGCCACAGGTCGTCTCCCCGCACACAGTCTTGGCCCACTGGTTGCAGCAACCGGCCGTGCCCTGCGCCACGTTACTTGGCAACGCCCACCTGCTGTCATTTCGTGACGCCCACCGGCCCTGTCAACTCGTGCCCTCAGCCCTCTCTATGCACGCTAGCTTCATAACGTTCGCACTCACTGCCACTACTCTGACACTGCTGAGTCCTATTGTGCTTGCACATGGCGGCATCTATCGCGGGCCCGCACAGCCCGCAGTCCATGGCCCCATCGGGCCTCACGGTCGAGTCACCGCGCAGCCGACGGCCCTAGATCCAGCCGAACCAACCGCTGCCAAGCCAAAGCACCGCGGTCCCCAGTTCGCCGAAGACCTTAGCACCTGGCAGTATTGGTGGGAGTGCAACAAGCACGCCTACCTCAATCTGCGACGTGAGGTGCATCGGATTCCCAACGACGACGGTTTCCATGCCCCGCGCTACCGACCGCAGGCGAATCTGCAACTCGCCCCCACCCACGAACAGATTCACCAGACCGTGCTGCCGGCGCTGAAGCGCACCATCGATGCGAGCAACCAGCGGGACACTGTTTCCTCGTGCTTGATCGCGATGGCCAAGATCGGGCAAGACCACGAGGACTTCGCGCTCGTCGACGTCTTTGCGGCAAAGCTGCAGGTTAAGGATCAGGAAATCCGTGAAACCGCGGCACTCGCGATGGGCATCTCCGCCGTCGCGAGCAAGCAGGCACGCAACCACCTGATCAACCTATCGCTCGATTCCGCCGCCGGCCGCAAGCTCACTGGCGGCAACGTCCGCAATCGCACGCGCGCGTTCGCCCTCTACGGCCTCGGCCTCTCTGCCAACCAACACCTCGGTGCGACGATCCAGCGCCGAGCGCTGCAAACGATGCGTACGGTGCTCGAAGACGAGAACCTGCGCAACCGCAACCTGAAGGTGGCCGCCATCCACGGCATGGGTCTGCTCGCGTTCGATCGCAAGGATGCGGCAGGTCTGGCCATGCTCGACGAGGCACTCGACTCGCTGCATCGCTACTACACGATGCCTGCTGACGTGGGCACGCAGTTCACGCAATCAAACTGCCCCGCTGCAATCGCCAAGCTTCTCGGTCGCGACCATGCGCGCCTCGATTCGTTTCGCCAACTGTTCGCCCAAGATCTCAAAGGCGAGAACAAGGAGCGTCGCTGCCCGGACCTGGCGCGCTCCGCAGTCCTTGCACTTGGCCAGCTGTGTAAGGCCAACAGTGACGAAGACAGTCCCGACAGGAGGTATCGCGAATTGCTTGCGGAGACCGCCAAGAGCCACAAGGACAACCAGACTCGATTCTTTGCGCTGCTGGCGTTGGGGCAAATTGGCGGCGAGCGAAACCAACAGTTGTTGTTGCGTGTTCTCGAGACGGAGAACAAGCACGAGGAGCGGCCGTGGGCTGCGATCGCACTCGGAGTGCAAGCGTTCGCCAGCCACCAAGCGCAACTACAGAAGGATGCAGTGCCGCAACCGCAATCACAAATCGGCGAAGCACTGACCCGGCAACTGGAGAAGGCGAAGCGGCCCGAACTGATCGGCGCACTCGGCATCGCACTCGGACTGACGCGTCACCTCGATGCCGCAGACCTGATGCGCAAGCGCATGCTCGCCAACTTGGCCAGCGAGCAGCAAGCTGGCTACCTCGGCATCGGGCTTGGCATGATGCGCGACCTCGCATCGATCGAGGCCCTCGAGAATACCGTGAAGGCCTCGTCGCGGCGCACCTGGCTGCTAGTGCAAGCCTCGACGGCCCTTGGCCTGCTCGGCAACAAGGCCGCAGCAGCCGGATTACACAGGGTCATGGGCAACCCGAATACGCCAGTCGCCACATTCGCCGCCGCGGCGATCGCGCTTGGCGACATCGGCGATTTGCGGGCGATCGGTCCACTCAAGCATCGGTTGCTCGACGAACAACTCACGGATCTGCAGCGAGCGTTTGCAGCCGTTTCGTTGGGCGGCATTGCAGATCCCGCCATGTTCCCGTGGCATGCGAAGATCAGCACGAACATCAACTACCGCGCCGCGGTCGAAACCCTGACCGATCGACAGAGCGGCGTTCTCGACATCCTGTAGTGACCACTGGGTTTGCAGGCACCAACGCCGAAGCGAGTGCCGTTTCCTGGCTGGCACTTCTGGTGATGTGCCCGGCTGGTAGAGTGCTTCGTATCGCAGCGCAGCAACCAAAGACGCTACCTTGACGAATGCCATCCCCTTGAGCCACGCCACCCTGCAGAGGCTGCAGCACGTATTCTCTGATCAAGACCTTCGCGAGGCGCGCGAACTGCTCGAGCGAGACTGTGCTGAAAACATCGCAGGCGTGCCCAGGATGTGCGACTTGGATCGCATCCGGTTTGCGATGATCAAGCTCAGTCGCGGCACGATCGCAGGGCTCGTCGACGCAATGGTGTTGGCACAGACCGACTTTCGTGACGCCCTGATGGCCGCGGACTTCGGAGAGGTCAATGCGCACCGCAACTGGTGGCCCGAGTAGCCTGCAAGCGTTCGCCGTCGCAGGAGTGCACACGGCACGCTGGCATGGATACGGTTTCCGTCCCGCTAGCGAAGCCCCAGCTAGCGAGTCATCAGGCCATCACGCGTTCCTACGAACGCTTGATGTCGAGCTTGTCGATCATCAAGGCCAGCTGCCGCCACTTCTCGCCGGAGGCCCGGATCAGCAGCGAGTTGCTATGCGCGTCGCTCTGGATCACGACCTTCTGGGGTTTGCCCGCCGCCGCCGCTTCCTGTTCGAGGAATCCGCGCAGTGTGACGGCCAACTCGGCGGATGACACGTTCTTTAGATAAACCACCGATAGGTCGCCCTCAGCGCCGCTCGTATCAGAGCTCGTTGTGGTGCTGCAGGATGCAAGCAATGCCAGTGCGGTGAGAGATGTCGCGATCAAGATCTTGCGCATGCGTGAGTACCCTTTCGTGGCGTTTCGGTGCGATTCGACGAGACGACATCGTAGACCTTCCAGCAAATATGTTGCTCGAATCATCGCGCGACCCTCGGTCATTCGCCTCTCGGGGGGTCGGGCATCCATGCGTTCCGCAGATCGCGAATGAAGATCGTGTCCGGCTCATCTTCGTCGACGAAGCTGAGGCCGTGGTCGGCGAGAACCCCCACGCGCAGGAGTTCGGCTACGACTTCGTCGGTGACTTCGCGGTACTCGTAGGTGTCCTCGAGGCAGCCGGAGGCGAACGGCCACTTGCCGTCGGTGTCGCCGACGAACGCGATGGCATCACCGGAGTGCTGGAGCAAGTACCACGAGGTGATGGCAGCGGCAACGGGATTGCCGACGAGCTCGCGCGCTTTGCATGCTCCCACGTGGGCAAAGTCGATCCGTTCTCCACGAGTCTGGTTGATCAGTGTGTAGGTAACGCCCATGGCGGTTGGAGGGATGAAAGTCTTGACGGCGGACGCATCGTCCGCAGTGGCCGAGCGCGACGAAAGGCTCTGAAGATCCGGTGGCCATAGGCCATTCAAACTCCAATCCGGATCCACCCGAACACCAAGCAACAGACTTTCTCAGCCAATCAACAAGCCGTCAACCAGCGCACCGATACGCGCCAGCATCGTGCCAGCATCGCGCCAGCATCGCGCCAGCATGGGACGATGTTTGTCGGTCTTGATGTTCACATCATTGGACAACCGCCACCTGCCCCCACCCCAAAGCCACAAACACCCAGCTCACCAACGCAGCACGTTCGGCTGGTTGCGGTTGAGTTGCACCGGCACCCTTTGCAGCACGTGGTTGCGGGTCCGCAGCTCCAGCCAGGCGGCGGCGTCACTGACTTCGAGCACCGGCGTACGACCGTCTTCGATCACCGACACGGTGCTGCTGATCGAGCGGCCGGGGCCGAGTTGCCGCCGAAGCCGCAATGCATGCTCGTCGGCGTCGAGGATGCGCAACGCCGTGGCCGCCGCCGCACCCGCACCCGCACCCGCACCCGCCTCGTAGTGAAAATGGCAGGTGCAAGCCAACCGCGTTTCCAGGTCGGCTCCGGAGTCAGCAGCTTTCAGTTCGTGGTTGCGGCCGACGACCTCCGGACTGTCAAACCGCAACAACAGATCCTGTCGTGGCACTTGCCGGAACTCGTAGCTGCCGTCCACAGCCGTCGTCACCGTCTGGCCGGTGCGGTAGCAAGACCAGCTCTCGACCTGATGCTCAATCATCGTCAAGCGAACGCGCACGCCGGCAATCGGCACACCGTGGTGATCCAGAGTCCGACCCCAGACCCGGTCGCGACACGTCGCTGCGGGCACCGTGAACACATACCTACTGGTGCCAGACGGGATCGCTGAACTGATCACGGTTGTCAGCGTGTCGGTATTCCACGCTCGCAGCACGTAGTCACGATCCTTGCATAGGCCCCCGATCCGGAAGGCGCCGTCGGAGTCGATGATCTGCAGGTTGGGATTCGAAGTCGGGGATGGTCGGTCAAGCGGCGCATGCCCCTCCCCCAGCGCGCTGACTGCTGACACCTCGGCGCCTGCCGCGAGATCCTCCGCCAGCACGTTGGGCCAACTGATCGCACCACACGCGGTGCCGCGATACAGCTCGATCTTCCAACCCTGGCACGGCGCACCGAGATCGTCGACCAACCAACCGTCGATGGTCCAGGCCCTGCCCGGTAGCACGACATCCAGATCGCTACCATTCCGGAACGCCGCCGTCTCGACTACGGCCGCGACCACTGCCGGCTGCTGGCCAGTCATCGTAGCGACCAAGGCGTCGCCCGAACGGATCGACTTGCGACTGAAGGCGAAGGCACCGCCGGTATCGGTAACGCACACGGCCTTGCCGATCCGAACGCGCGCGCCGACGGCGGCATCACCGCTTTCGAGTCGCACGTGACCGGTCAGCAAACTCGGATCTGCAACGCCGACCTCCGTGATCCCGGAGTCCGTCGCAGCAGATTCTGGCAGTGGCAACTCGATAGCCACCCTCCGCTGTGGCTCTCGCTGCTGTGGAGCGTCGACATCGGGGGCTGACACAGCCCCACTCGAAACTGCGTCCGCATCGCTTCGCTGTTGCTGCAAGGCAGACTTCGACAAGCTTGGCGGTGCAGATTCGGAAGGCCACGCGATCGTCAGAATGACGACGAACAAGATCGCTGCCGCAACCACTGCAGCCACTCGCCACTGCGCTGTCGAGACCATTGCGGTGTAGAACGTTGAAGTTACGGCCCGGGAACATCCGAACCCAAGCAACCGAATTTCTCACGCCTGCGGCTAGCCGTCAACCAGCCGGAAGGACCTGGGACCTCGTGCGATCTGTTCACTCATGGCTCACCCACGACTCGATACGGCCGATTCGCTTGCAGATCGCATCGACTAACTCTCGCAGACACTGCGGGGTCGCTCGTTGCCAGGGCAACTGATTCGATCGCCCCGCCGTTACTTCCGATCGTTGACCGCGGCAGGTTTCTCCTCGGCCGAGAACGCCCGCATCGCCTCGGCGAACTCCCTGACAGGTAGCAAGCGACTGAGGACCACTGGCACCACCACCGGCGCTAGCACGCCGATTGCACTGCGGGTGCTGCCGAGATCGACGCGCCAGATCGCGTCGATGCCGGCGCGCTCATGATGGACCTGCGACAACAACTGCTTGAACTGGCGCAATTCCGGCATCTTGGTCAAGCGCAGTATCGCCTTGGTGACCGCTACCTCGGTCGCAGCCAGGCCCTCACTGGCCGTGCCGTGACGCACAACCAGTTCGAGCAGCAAGTGCGAATCGGGCGCTTTCCCGGTCGAACGCACGCGGATGCAGGCGAACGTCGGCTGATCTTTTGCCGGCCATCTGGCGTCCGGCAACATCTCGCGAAGCGCCACCGCCGCCGGCGTGTCCTTGCTGGCGTCGAACACGCCGTAACCCAACAGTCCACGTTCCGCGACCAGCGACAGCACGTCGGCGCACGGAACCCCGGACCGCGGCTTGCCGGCGAGCACGGGTTTGATTGCGGCCATGTCACCTACAACCCGCAGGTGCGGGCCGACCTGAACCCAGGCATCACCCACGACCCGCCGATCACATCGCAGAATAAGGCCGCCGATTTCTTGCTGTTGGTAGCGGGAGCTGCGCATGCCTTCTGACACCAGCAGCTCGGCGTTGCCTTCGTAGATACTCACTTCGTGTCGCCTGACCTTCTCGCCATCGGCGATTGCAACCTCGGCGACCGAAGTCAAACGATCGAGGCGCGACAGCGGGAAGCCCAACTCCTTCTCCACGACTCGGAGCACGACCTTGAACCTCGACACCTCGACATCCGGCCAGACGCCATGATCACGCATCGCCGCGAAGTCAAGATGCACGACGTCGCTGTAGTGATCGAAGTGGAACTGACGGGCCTTCGGCAATTCTTGCGCCGGCAGGCTGGCAAGAACGAGTGTCAGAATGAAGGCTTGTCGCAACATGGATGCTCTTTGGTGGATCGAAGCGAACGCCCGAACAGGCTCGGCGCAATCCACGGACACTACGCTAGCACAAGACCAACAGCTCTTCGGCGCGCGCCAGATTGGCACGGAGCCAGGTAACGGATCAGGAAGTGCGCACGACTTGGGCTCGCAAGGCGGCTACCTCCAAGCAGTAGCGCCGGTGAGGCTGCGACCGAAACTTCAGATCGCTTCGCCGTGCTTGCGCAGGAACTCCGCTAGCTCACTACGGACATCGCCGCCGCCGCTTAGCTCGTCTTTGAAACGCAGCATGGATGCCTCGGCGTCCGCATCGGGCACATCCTTATCCAACGCCATCGAGTGCAAGGCGTCGACTACCGAGGCAGTCAGGTCCGCGTTGCGCTCCACAGCAGCCAGCATCAAGCCGAACACAAGTCGGCGACGAGCAACTTCATCCAACTCCCCCGGCACCTCTTGCAACGCCGCGAGCAGAACGACGTGGTCGCCACCCGAGCACGAGGCATCAATGAACGCCATCGCCGGATCGTCTTCGACCTCCATTACGCCATCGGTCCAAGCAACGATTTCTTCGCCATCAACGAGCCCGAGTTCCAGCGCTCGGTGGTAGGCCCCAGCGATATTGCGGTAGTTTTTCACAAGTCCATCCTAAGTATGTGGTCATCAAATGCGGCCAAAGCCCCGCAAAAGCAGCACTAGCTATCAACACCGCCAAGGCGCCGACCGCCTACATACCATCAACTCCGGGTGATGATAAGTGCGGAAATCGCAGCGCCCCCGCGCGGGTCCGGCAACTGCTCGCCGAGTGGCTCCGGCGTCGCCTTCGCGATGCCGGAGTCGACGACCCTCGGCACATCGTCATCTTCATCGTTCTCGCACACAGTCCCACCGCGCGGACTCGCCCCCTGACACACGCGCCATGGGCAACACTCAGGTGCTGCACGCGTAAGCCAACTCTCGGGGATAGGTGGTTCCATCTGCGCCCCAAACCATCGTGACACACCACCAAGCACGCAGACGCTGGCACCACTCGGGCACTTGCGCAAGCACCGAACGACCAACCACGGGTTACGCGCAGCGCCACAGCGAGACGTGGCGAGGCACCGCGCCCAGGACAGCAAGCAGATCGCGCAGGATTGCGTCATGAAGTCGACTTGGTTTCTGCTCTCCCTCCTCTGCTGCGCTCCAGTTAGTTCACAAATCGTGCAGCTGTCTGCCCAGTGTCCGAGCGGAGCCGGAGGACTGCATTCGCTCGTCGTCTGCAACCCGCTTGCTGGATCGTCGCTGCAAATACTCCCCCAAACGGCGCTCAGCCCATCGTTACCTCCGTTACCCGCATGCCCATCCGCGCCAGTGTTGAGCTTGCTCGTCATCGGTTTCCATAACTCGAACATGCCTCTCACCAGTTGCGGCAACGCCCTCCGAGCGTCACCGGCACTCATCGATTCGAGCGGGACGTTGCTCTGGGGGACGTTGCTCTGAATGGGATTTGCCATGCCACGACCAATCGCAGCATCACACTGCCGGCGAGCTCGTGCCTGGCATCGACCTCGGCTGCAATGGGGACACCGGGCGATCGCATGACGGCGTCAGCGCAACGCGCGCCGCCCCGGCCCTCAGCGCTTCTTCACCACGAACTGATACAGCGGCACGCCCGGAAGGATATTCAGCTGCTGAGCGAACAGCGTGGTGAACGCATCGATTGCCATCTTCGGGCTGTTGAGCGGGTTGTCGGCGCCAGGCGCATCGGTCTTCCAGGGGTAGTCGTCGAAGATCATCACACCCTGCGAGCGAAGCAGCTTGAAGCCGAGGATGGCATCGATGATCACGTCAGGCGCTCGGTGGGAGCCATCGATGTAGATCAGGTCAAAGCTACCGGCCCCCTGCTCATGAATGATCTTCAGCAAGGCATCGTCGGATTGCATGACGTGCTCGACAAGCGTTACAGGGTTGCCGGCACGCGATTGCGCGAGCTTCACATTGCGAACGAAGCGCTTCCTGATGACGCTCATGTCCAGCCCTTGATGCTCCTCCCCACCTTCCCAGGTGTCGACGGCATGCAGTTCGATGGCGTGGTGCGCACTACAGGTTTCGATCAACCAACACGTAGAGCCACCCTCATACGCACCGACCTCCAGGATCTTCCGTGGCTTCAACTGGTCGGTGATCTGCTGCCAGATCGGGATGTTGGGGGTAAGCCAATCACAAGAGAGCTCGTAGTTCTCTGAGGCGGGGCCACTCGCTGCTGACATCGGCGGCAGCATACCCCAATCCACTGCCGAAGCGGTGTGGGAGAAGGCACGTCAGAATGACCGCGTAGCCAGATTCGGCGAGCACGTTGCCAACGAGGTCCTCGTAGGATCGAACGGAAACTAGGGTTCGTCGTTGCCGAGCAGGTGATCCGCAACATCCTCGCCCTATGGTCGACCGTCGCCTTGCCCGCGCGGCATCCGCGTCACAATAGCCCCTCCACCTCCGGCCCAACCTCACGCCACGAACGCAAAGACATGGACTCGCTCGACGACTACTTCGAATACGCAATGGACCTCGCCGAGCCACAACGCGCGGAACTGATCAAGCGGCTACAGCGCGAAGACCCCACGATGGCGGCCCGACTACAGCAAGCGTTGGGCAGCATGGTCACCAACCCGGACTTCCTGTGCCAGACGCAACCGGTGCCGCGGCCGGACAACGAGCCGGACACCGTGCACCACGTCACCGTCGCGGTTGGCGACTTGAAACGAGCGATCGAGTGGTACCGCCAGACCTTCCGCGCCAAGCTCGTTGCGACCAGCTCGGAACGTGCCGTGTTCGCCTTCGGGTCCATCGAGCTGCATCTCGTTCCGGCAGAACACCTGCCCTCCGGCATCACAATCGTCCGCCACGACGTTGCCGCCATGGGCCCCAGTGAACGACGTCAAGACGGTGTGCGTGGGCTGCACCTGGTCGACCCCTGGGGCAACGCAATCGAGGTCGTTGACCGGGCGCCAGGCCACTGAGCCCGCTCCTCGGCTCATGCGCTACCAAATCACCGGCGACCAAATCGTCGACAGAATCACCGGCAACCAACTAGCCGGGGCTGGGCCCAAAACCACAGACGCCCCACACGGTTACGTGCAGGGCGCTGTAGATCCGCTCGGGGCCTAGGCCCCGCGGTTACGCCGACTACGGGTTGATCACGAAGGTCATGCCGTCGGAGAGCACGAAGCCGAACGCGTTGGTCCCTGGGTCCAGCGCCAGCGCCTGCATATGAACATTCAGCCCCAACAACAGAGGGTTGTTCGGGAACGTCACAGCCACCGTCGACGTGTAGGACGTGCCAGCGGCGACCGTTGGCAAGGTCAGCAAGACGTCGGGGGTCACACGAGCCCAGCAGTTGGTCATGCCGAGGACCGAGAGGTCGACGGGCGGCACGATCTTGTTCAGGCTAAGCACGTAGGCCGCTACCGCAGTTGGCAGGTTGACGATGTCCGTCACGAACAGGCCGGTGTTCAGCGACGCCGGAAGCGTCAGACTGAAGTCAATGTCTCCCTGGCTTCCCGTGCAACCTGGGCCGAACGACTCAAACTCGAACGGGTAGAGCTCCATGTCGTCGTAGTAGACCGAGGTCGACGAGTTGGCGTAGAGGTCGACTGCCCCGAGTTCGGAAACGCCGGTCCCCGCACCGAAGACGCCGCCCATCCACGAGTATGCTGGGCCGACCTGCTCACCGTTGTAGAAGAACTCGGTGATGTCGTTGTCCAGGTCAATGAAGACCTTGATCTCAACCCAGGCGTCCGCAATCAGCGGGGCAACGCCGTTGTTCGAGGCACCAAAGTCACCAGTCACGGTGCCAAGGGCGGCGTCGAACTCTACCTGCACGGACCAGTTGTAGACGGCTTGGCCAGCGTTGTAGGTGTTGAGCAGGATGAAGTACGTCGTGCCGGTGGTGGTCGACGGGATGTACTGCATGGTCCGGTAGACCCACTTGCCGCTGGTGACGCCCGGGTATTGGTGGACCAGGTCGGTCGCGCCAACGATGTCGATCGAGTTGGACCCGCTCAACGCCTGAGCGCTGGTCACGTTGGCGCCAGCACCGGGCCCCCACTCTTCCCAGCCACCAAGGCCGACGACCGGGGCGCCTGCGGTGTAGGTGTCGAAGTTGTCGGACCAAGCCTGGGCTTGGACAGCGGTCGTGCAGAGCAACGCGCAGATCGGAACGAATAGCAGGGAGTGTTTCATGGGTGAGATTCCTCTGGGAGCAGGGGCGAGGGAAAGGTACGAGTACGCAGGTCGCCGCCCATTTTCCGGTCACTCCAAAGCAGAATGCCCGGGCAGAGACGACCCACGGCAACCTACCTGGATCAAAGTCCGCAGTCGATGGGTCACCTAGCGTCGGCCCGGTTCGCGCACTCCAACGAGGTGAGCCGCGGTCCAAGATGCATGGTGAGGATTGACGACCGAGCGCGAGACTGCGGCCACGTCAACGCCGCCAAACGACTCGTATCGAACGCGCGCAAACCACTACACCAGAACTCAATAGCCCAGAATCCATGACGCTGAGTTGGCAACGGAAACAGCCTTGGGAGGAGACCACCAAGTTGCGGTCCTTTCGCGCCGCACCGACAGCCACCCGCCTCAGCCCATACACAAATGGTATGCGACACGGATGTAAGCCGCGTGGTATCCAAAAACTGGATCGCGCTGCGGCAGCAACAGTCTCATCGGCCACTTGCATGCCGATGATTCGAGGACTCATCAAGAGCATCCACGGCGAACTGAAAAAGCCGGACACAGAGTCAGCAACGTGCAACGCGCAAGACCTATCTACTGAACGATCGTCGCGAATGCCGGCGTTGCCTGCCACGGGTAGACCAGAATGTCGACGCCGCGCCACCAGACAACCGCATGGCGCACGCAGGGGTTGTTGGGCACAGCGAACGTGAAGTCGGCCTCGCCTTGCGCATCCGCTAGCACGACGCCCAAGATCAACGTATCGAAGAAGCCGAGCGCTGGTTGCTCCAGGTGCGGCGTCTGGAACGATCCGAGCACGCGCGTGCCACCGTAGAACAGATGGAACGAACCCGGATCCCCCGTCATCGTCGTGGTGAAGGGCGCACCGACGTTCATGTCGACCGACGTGCGCACACCAATGACCGTGCCGTAGCCAACCTGCCCTTCGATGGCACCCAGAATCGTTGGCCGGTGCAAACGAACCGGCGCCGGTGCCGGCGCAAGGGGTGCTCGCATCGCTTTACCGAGATTGCCGTTCGCTTGGAAGCCGCCAAACAAGGAGCAGTCGAGCAACCACGCACGCTGGCCGTTGGCCTGCATTCCGGTGACATCCATCGCGACGCTCGCATCGGGTTCCGTCAGGGTGTTCGGCCACGCGCCCATCAAGGTGCACTGCGACAAGCTGCACGTGCAAAGACCATAGACATAGAGTCCTGCGTATGTTGAGCGGCTGCTGCTGCCCGCCCCGGTCGAGATCGTACAGTCGCTGGCGTGCAGGTGCCCGTTCTGCAAGTGCAGCCCGCTACCGGACGATGCCCATACCGACGACCACCGCAACGCCAGATTGTTGTTGCTGACTTCCAAGCCGGTGACCGTTCGGATCGTGCAGCGCTCGGCCGAGCAGACTCCACCGGAGATCGTCATCGACGGGACTTCGATATCGAGCCCCGCGAGATTGCAGATCTCGAACGGCGCCAAGTTGATGCTGATGGCCCCAAGCGCAACGATCTGCACCAATGCGGACGGCTGCGCTGAGATGGTCAACGGCTTCGCAACACTGAACGCATCGTAGATGCCCGCATCCACGAGAACTCGGTCGCCCGGCGCGGCGGCATCGATCGCTGCTTGGATGGTCGCGTAGTGGGCCGCGCCAACACGCACGACAGATTGAGCGTCGGCCGCGCCCCCTATCAACAAGGACACAAGCAGGGCATCTAGCCAGTGGCATCGGATCATGGGATCATCTACGTGTCGTGATTCTTCGTGAGAGCGATGGCGTTCCGTATACAAGCTGTGCCGACGTCGCCCAACACGGCTAGGACAGCATGCTGATGCTAGCAAACGCTGACGCCGGCACCTCGCTTGCTCAGAGATCTACCCTATGAACGTTTTCTTACTGCGGACGACCGCCCTCGCCATTGCCTGCTTCGGGCTCGAACTCGCTGCACAGAACGCGAGCAACTTCGAGAGCGGTCCGGTGCGAGCGCTCGACCTCTGCGACGACGGTTCTCGGTTGTTTGTTGCCAACACCATCGGCGGCCGACTGTCCGTGTTTGACACCAGCAACCCAGAACAACCGTTGCTGCGCCGCGAAATCCCGGTCGGCCTCGAGCCAGTATCGGTTCACGCGCGCACCCGAGACGAAGTCTGGGTCTGCAACCTGCTGTCGGACAGTGTCAGCATCGTCAGCGTCCGCGAAGGGCGCGTGGTCGCAACCTTGCGGGTCCTCGACGAACCGAGCGACATCGTGTTCGCTGCCGGCAAAGCATTCGTCACCGCCGCGACCACGGACTGTGTGCAAGTCTTTGATGCCGTGCTCCGCACCCCCATCGGCACCATCGACCTGTTCGGCAAGGACCCGCGGGCGCTAGCCGTCAGCCCCAACGAGACCAAGGTCTATGCGGTCATCCAGCGTTCCGGAAACGGCACCACGATCTTGCCGGACAGCGTCGCGCCACCGCCGCCACCGCCAAGCGGTGCCGGACTGCCAACGGCACCCGACCAAGGTTTGATCGTTCGCTGGGATGATCCGCAATGGAGCGGCCAGATCCCCTATTCGCTACCGGATCACGACGTCGCCGAAATCGATGTCGCGACACTGACCGTGGCGCGCTACTTCGATTCCGTCGGGACCACCAATACTGGCATCGCAGTCGATGGCAACACCGGGGACCTCTGGGTCACGAACACCGACGCGCGCAACCTCGTGCGCTTCGAACCGGCACTGCGAGGTCATGCAATCGACAGCCGGGTAACCAAGATCACTACCGGCACCACCGCAACCGTGACCGCGTTCGACCTGAACCCAGGCATCAACTACGCGCAACTACCAAACAACAGCGCCCGTGCCACAGCACTCAGCGAACCGTTCGGCGTCGCCTTTGATGCCAGCCAAGGCGTGGTCTTTGTCGCCGCGCAAGGAACCGACCGGGTTGCCGTTGTGGATTCCCAAGGCACCGTGATCGCCCGCATCGAGATCGGCAACGCCATCGGGGCACAAGTCGACACCCGCAACAAGCGTGGTCCCCGTGCCTTGGCACTGCATAAGACTGCCAATCAGCTCTACGTGCTCAACCGTTTGAGCGACACCGTGAGCATCATCGACACGGTGACGCTCGCAGTCCTCAAGGAGTTGCCGATCGCGTCGTGGGATGCGATGCCGGCGCACCTGCGGGAAGGGCGCAAGTTCCTCTACGACGCCAAGCTGTCCGGCAACGGCACGATGTCGTGCGCAGCCTGCCACATCGATGGCGACACCGACGGCATCGCATGGGATCTCGGCGACCCCGGTGGTGCAATGCTAAGCGCACCGCTGCAGTCGTCCCCGTTCAACATCGGCCTCGCCTCGGTGCACCCGATGAAGGGGCCATTGATGACGCAAACACTTCGTGGTCTAGCCAACACCGGCGTGCTGCACTGGCGCGGGGATCGAGCGGACTTCCAAGCGTTCAATCCATCGTTCGATGAATTACTTGGTGGCGCGCAGCTCGCACCCGCCGACATGAACGAGTTCGCAGCATTTATCGAGACGGTAGTGCATCCGCCCAACCCCAATCAGTTGCTCGACCGCTCCCTTCGCACCACTCCGGCAAACAACAACGAAGCCGCCGGACAGACAGCCTTCTTCCAGACCATCCCAAGCTTTCCAATGCATGGAGGTGCAAGTTGCGCCATTTGCCATGCGATGCCAACAGGCACCAACGGCCTGGTCATCTCCAAGACACTGCTGCAAACGGAGCAGCAGTTGAAGATACCGCAACTGCGCAACCTCTACCGAAAGCTAGGCTTCTTGAGAGCTCCGGGGCCACAGAAGAGCGGCTTTGGGTTCGCGCACGACGGCTCGAATGACACGCTGCAGTCGTTCTTGAACCGACCAGTGTTCAACCTATGGCCGACGGCGACCAAGGACGATCTGACGACGTTTCTGATGAGCTTCGACACCGGCACGGCGCCGGCAGTTGGCTACCAATTCTCACTCGCGCAAAGCAACGCGGGTAGCGCCGGCGTCCTAGCCGACTTGGCGCTGTTGACTGCGCGCGCCACTGCCGGCGACCTCGACCTGACGGCGCACGGCCGCATCGACGGGGTGCGCACCTCTTTGCTCTACGTACCCGTCAGCAGTCAGTTCTTCAGTGATCAACCCGGAGTGCCATCACTGACGGCGACCCAACTATTGGCGAAGGCCAGCAGCAATGTGGCGGCCCTCGTATTCACTGCCGTGCCACCCGGCAGCGGCCAGCGCATCGCACTCGACCGCGACCTCGACGGCATCCTCAACGGCAGCGAAGCATCGATCCCCTATGGCACCGCGACCTCTGGCTGTGTTGGTAGCGCCAAACTGACCGGTAATTCCGAAGCCAGGCTCGGCAACGAACTGTTCGGGTTCGCCGTCGACAATGCTCCGGGCAACAGCATTGGCGTGATCGGTTTGTCGTTCGGCACGGCAACGCTACCGCTGCTAGGCATCCAGTTGCTAATCGACCCGATCACGGCCGTGCCCATCGTGCTGACGAGTGATGCCGCCGGCGAGTCGGGTTATGCCTTGCCGATTCCAATCACGCCTGGAAACGTCGGGCTGCACATCTACGCCCAGACGCTGTGGCTCGACGCCTGCGGTTCGCAGTCATGGAGCAGCAGTGCCGGAATCGACGTCGAGATTCGACCGTAACGATCAAAGTGGATGCGTTCGTCTTTGGGCGTCAAGGCCGTTCTGTCCGGAAACTGAGCTGAGCCGATTTGGTGTCGAATTGGCCATTCCGTAACCGTCCACGAGCAATGAGTCGTTGGCGACTTCCGCCGAGTTCACCGGCCGGTGGTGCAGCGCAAACTGACCATCACTTTTGGTCATCGGTGTTTGCACGTTGGAAGGGACCAATTCGGAGTCCAACAGACCCGGCCAACTTTGCGGATACGGCGGCCATCTGCCACCCCTCGAGCTAGTGCAGACTGCGTAGAACGACAAGCAAGGTCGTCGCTGCCGTTGCTTCGCGGCCCCAAGATGGGTGCAAGCAGATCAAAGGCCTGCCGCGCGGATTGTTGCTGCCTGCACGCAACTCACGCGCCGCGACTTCCGATCCGACCGTCGCGGCGCCGGCGGTTTCGCGCTGACGAAGCAAACCCAGAGCACGACCGCCTGCGCTGGTCCCGCCAGCTGCTTCTGGGGAAGCGACGCAAGCATCACACCAGATCCGATGTCCATGATCAGGGTTTCCGCCACTCGCTCAGCAACCGGGCCTCCGTTCTTCTGAGAGGTCTCCAGCAGTCGGATCTTCACCACGGCACTTGCGGCTTCGACCATGACCGCTTTCGCAGTGCCCGGACCGCGAGCCGACCGCTCGACTCTCCTTAGCTGGCGGCGCGACAAACACCTGCAACGGCAGACCTGACGTCTCCGACAGATTATTGAGTATGCCTTTCTGGGCGATGCATTGGTTGAGGATCTTGCCTGCTTCGGCAGCATGACCCGGTTGTTGACCAAACCGGGGGAAGTTCAGAACTGCTCGGCAAACGCCAAGACGTGGCCACCGGGGTCCATCGAATAGGCCACCACTTCACCCCAGTCGCGCATCGCCATTCCCGACAACTGCCTGGCGCCGGCAGCCAGCGCACGCTTGTGGTAGACCGCTGCACCTGCGACCCGCAAGTACAGTTCGGCGCGCGGGGTGCCACTCGCACTTGCTGGGTCGGGCATTGCATCACCTAGAAGCCGCTTGATGCCAGCTTCCGGCATCAAGCCGAGCAGCACATCCTCGCCGACGACAAACTCCGTCATGCCCGGCACGTCGAGGCGTGCGTCCTGATCCAGAACCCGCCGATAAAACTCGCTGCTCCGCCGCTGCTCTGCGACGTACAGGATCAACATGACGCGATGGCCCATGACCTACTCGTAACGCAGAGTCTCCATCGGATCGAGACTGCCGCGGTGCAATGAAAAGGTGTTGCTGCAATGCGCTAGTTGGACCCCAACGGCGTCTATTCCGGCGAGCCTTGCGATTGCTGATGCCCGAAGGTTCCTGGATCGGGCAACGGCACGCACTCGGCAGCCATGCCAAATGACCCGCAGTTCGTCGGCTACTTGCTACAGCAGGTGCCGTTCGGACAGCAGTCTGCGAGGCTTGCTTGAACGACCTTGGCGATGGCCTTGGCGCGTTCGACGGTCATCTCCTTGGTTTGATCGCCGCGCTCGAGCGTGACCCCACAAACCGTGGTCCACTTGCCATCCGTTTGCACAATCGGAACGGTTACGTCGACGGCCGCACCTTCGTCCATGACGACCACCTCGCCAGACTTCATGGCGCGCAAGTCCTCGGGGTCAGATGCTGTGCCGACGCGTTCTGTGGCAGTGCTCGCGCACACTTTCGTCGAGCCATCCTCTTGCACGCAGTGCAACGTCAATCGGGTGCAGCCATCGTTCTTGGCGGCGGTTGCCTCGACGATCGATTGCGGCGAGGCACCGTCACCGCTGGTGGACTTGCAGCCAACGAGGGTGAGCGCGAGAAGTGTCAAGACGGTGGATGTGGCAATTCGCATAGAGTCTCCAGGAAGGTCTGGAGTCTAGGCATGGGGCTTGGGCAAGGCCATGCGTGACTAGTGCGCAGTCCGCCGCCTCTTGTGGCATAGGCGATTCCATCTGCGGGCCGGCCAGAACGACCTGTAGCTTCGGCCCGACCTTCGGCCGAGTGAGGCATCACCCCAAACGATTGCTACCGGCGGCGCATCGAGCTACGTCATCGGGCGTACCGGCAGCCGCGTGTGCGTGCACGTGCTCGAGCCTCAGCAAGGCACTGATCACTTGGTGGTTGGCGGACCAATCTGTGTCACAGAAGGCGGGTCTGGGTCCCGATCCACCCGCCGAGTTGGTTCGGGAGCAGGTCTCGAGCGGCACCAACACGCAAGTGATCAGTTGGCGCGCACTGCTAGTTCGGCTCGTAGGGCTCTTCATCCCAGTCGAGGACCGAGAAGGGATCGACCTCCCACGGGTAGACGCCCCAGTAGTCAAAGAACATGTCGTTGTACTCCTGGCCCGACATGGGCGTGACCGTGCCGGTGCAGTCGATCAGGTGCACCGCGTCCCACGCCTCAACAATCAGCAGGTCGTCCCAATCGGCTTCGATCAGATCCCAACGATTGTTCATGGCATACACAACGTCATTGCCGTCGCAGTCCGAGGTGTCGCAGGAGCTGCCAAAGATTGGTCCGCCAAGCAGGATGATCGCATCGGAGCCGCCCTCGAGGTAGGCAGTCGCGTCGCCGCCTTCCTCAACGTAGAAGAGGTCGTTGCCGGAGGTGCCGGGGTCGGTCATGCCGACGCCAACGTTGACGACGTTTTGGGCAGTGATTGCGGAAGCGAGCAGGGAAGCGGCGAGCGCCGCGGAGATCTTGTTGAGGACCATGTCAGTAACTTGCGATGGTGTTGAGGGATCGCAGCAGGCGTCGTTGCCTGATGCAGGGTCGCATCTCGGCGCCCACTCATGAGGTGCCAGTCGCTGACCGCGATAACAGTTGTTCGCTGGTTTCTGAACCGAGCCAGTGGCGACGTCGAGCACCAGCTGGAATTGGCGGTGTCAGGGCACCAAACATCCGCCGCGTTGGAGCCGGCGCACGGCCATGCAATAGATGACTCTGTCGCGATGATCGTTGGCAGCGGATCGCTCATGGCGTCCGTGATCGCAATGGCATCGCCAACTCTTCGTTGGTCGACAACGCACTGCTGCTGGCCAACCCGATCGTGCTCGGCGTCGTCTTGACGTCGATTCCTCAGGCCTTGGCAACGCGATGCGACCAGGGACTCGCCGTTGCGACGTTCACGATCCCGGCAACACTTGGGGCCAGCACCTGTCGTGAGGCGACCGCTAACGCGGCCGCCAGGGGTCTCGATTCAGGCTTGCAGGCGTCCGCCGATCAAGGGACCTGGATGATGACCTGGTCCGCGATCGAGCCGATCGACCGGAAGCGCCCGCCGTCGAACACGAGGAACGTGCCGTAGAACGTGAACCCGTTCAGCAGCGGGGTGTTCGGCAGCACCAGCTGGCAGAACGCGTGGCCGCTACCACTGAGCATGCCGAATGAATCTTGGTAGACCGGGTTGGAGCCAAGGGTGAAGTTGAGCACGTCCGACGGGCCTACCGGCAACGAGCGACCGTCACCGAGTGGAATGGCGGGCCCACCGAAGCGCGACAGCGCGCTCAGGTAGAACATGCCCGCGTCTTGTGGACTCGACAACAGAACCGGAGTCGTCTGGCCGACCGCGACCGCACCCGCAGCCGTCATCGTCGGCGCCGTGGCTGCGGCCAGCGTCGTATTGCGCAGCACAGTGACCGAGTTGCTGTTGCGGTTCGCGGTCGCGAAGTCCATGTCGCCATCGCCGTCGATGTCGCCACCGGCAAGACCGTTCGGGTTACTGCCCGTTGGCACGATGCCAGCGGTGACGAAGCCCCCGACGCCGGTTCCAAACAGCACCGAGACGTTGTTGGAGTCTTCGTTGGCGGTTACCAGATCCGGCACGCGATCGCCGTTGATGTCCATCGCCAGAACCGTGCCTGGTTCCTGACCACCGACGGGGACCACCTGCAGCGGACCGAACGTGCCGGCACCGCTGTTGGCAAACACACCGACGACGCCGACGGTTTCACCGAGCGCAACGACTAGATCGAGGTCACCATCCGCGTCGATGTCGGTCGTGGTAACCCACTCGCCGCGGAAAGTCGGCGCAACCGAAAGCCTCGTCTCGGGTCCGAACGTGCCAGCGCCGAGGTTGAGTCGCACCGACACGTCGCGCGAGTCGTGGTTCGCGACCACGAGATCGACGCGGCCGTCCGCGTTGAGATCCGAACCGACCACTGCGCGCGGTTCGGTGCCCGCCGGCATCGTGGTCGCCGAGAACGCGAGACCACCGAGGTTCAGTAGCACGGTCACGCTGTTGCTGTCGCGGTTGGCCACCGCGAGGTCCAAGCGAGCATCCCCGTTGAAGTCCGCAACCGTCATGCCGCGTGGATTGATGCCAACGGCGACGGAGCCGGCGCTCGTGAACAAGCCGCTGTCGTTACGTAGCAAGGCGACCTGTCCGGTGCCGACGCCGACGGCGAGATCGATGTCTCCGTCCCCGTCGAGGTCCTCGGCAACCAGCGTACGTGACTGGTTGGCGACTAGCACGTTCTGTAGCAGCGAGAAGTTGCCGAGACCGTCATTGGCCCAGATCGACACGCCGTTGATCGGGTTGTCAACGGTGACGAACAGGTCGAGGTCGCCGTCGAGGTCGACATCGCCAAACTGTACTTCGTTGGGCTGCACGCCGACCGGCAGGGTCGCGGTCGAGAAGGACGCCTGCGCGGCGAGGTTGACAGAGAGAAGGGAGCCTGCAGCGAGCAGGACGAGCGGGGTCAGATTCTGAGTCATGGTGTGGGATTGCCTGATGGCACTGCCCCCAGATCCAAACTCCGTGCCGCGCCGGATTTCTCCTCGGAGCGTCCGGCATTCTGACGACTTGCACCGACTCACCAGCATGGGTGTCCGGAATCCTGACATGGTGCCTGGCACGTCCTACCTCCGCGTCGCGAAAGCCATCGACAAGCGGCTGCAGATCGATTCCATCCGACGCCGTTCAGCCGGACTCCTTAAGCCAACGGTCCCCACAAGACACTAGCGCCAGAATGCCCGGGCCACCTCGCCACTTCGCCCTCCCACTCCAAACCACGAACGCCCCACACCATTCCGGGCAGGGCGCTCTAGATCAGCATCTCCGCGCAGCACTCGTGCTCCCCACGCAACCGGACTTGCCGCGGATTGGCTCGGACGCGCAGCGTCTCAAGGATGCCGCCAAAGAGTTCGCAAGGAGAACGCGCCAAGGCGACGCGCCAGGTGATCGAACAACGGTTGCCGGGATGCGCTGGGTCGCGGTGTGTTTATGGGTAGCATCGCGAGTAAGCCGTGTGCTGACTGGGAAGCGGCCGGGTTGACGGGGTCTCGTGAAGGTGGGATTGTGGTTGCATGGGGTTCGGGGGATCCGAGCCGTAGTCTGAATGCCCGACAACCTCGGAGACACCCATGACTCTTGCAATGCAACGATGCTCGCTCGCGCTCCTGACCATCGCTGCCCTGGGCCTGTCAGCCCGCGCGCAAACTGCGGTTCGTCTAGCGCCTGAGCCGCTCCGCTCGGACAGTCTTGGGATGGCCTACGATCCGGTGCGACAACGCCTGGTGACATTCTGCCGCGGTGCGCTTGCAACACCTGGCACGATGCACGAGCGGGTCGGTGCTACTTGGCAGCAGATCGGCACCACACCGATCGGCTTGGCAGCGGTGGTTGCCGATCCCAGCCGTCAGCTGATCGTCGGCTTGGTGCGAAGTTCGTTCAACGCGCCATCGCTGCAAACCCACCTCTGGGATGGCTCGACCTGGACCCAAGTGCCTGGCAACCTCCCGATACCGCTGGGTGGCCTAGGCGTTCCGGCGCTGGCGTTTCATCCGGGCACCGGCCAGATCGTCGCTCATCAGATCTTCCATACCCACACGTGGGACGGCACTTCGTGGCAACCGGTAGCGGTAGGGTCAGCGCCCGTTGCGAACAGTGCTTCGATGACCACCGATGCCGCGCGGGATCGGTGCGTGATGTTCGGCCACACCGGGATGAACTGGCAGACAACAGAATGGGATGGCACCGCGTGGAGTGTCGTCGCGACAGCAAACGTGCCGCCGCCGAACCATCCACCGAAGTTGAGCTACGATCCGATCCGGCAGCGAACGGTGATGCTCACCTATCCCGCCGGGCCGAACAACGAAGTCTGGGAGTATGACGGGTTGGACTGGGCCCTGATGTCACCGGCCACTTCCCCCCCGGGCCGGTTCGATGCCGCGCTCGGTTTTGATTGGAACCGCGGTCGATTGGTGATGCACGGCGGGGAAATCTATGCGAACGGCCTCGAAGACGTGCGGCGCCAGGACGAATGGGAATGGGATGGTAGCGCTTGGCAGCAGGTCTACAGCGGCCCCCAAGGAACCTCGTACAACTTGGTGTTTCGCGATCCGGCCCGGTCGCAGCCGGTGATGACCCAAACTGGCTACAGCAACCCCCTCGGCTATTCCAACTACGTCTGGACCGGGTCGGGTTGGCGCTCGATCGGTCCGAGTAGCATGGCGTCCGGCAGCTACCTGGCATGGACGGACCCGAGCGCCAATGCGACCTTCGCCTACGATCCATTCCACCGTTCGATGTGGCGTTGGATGGGCTCCGATTGGCAGAACGTGACCGCTGGTCTGCAGCCGCCGGAGCGGTCGTTTCCCGGCCTCGCCTACGATTCATCCCGCGGCGTGCTCGTCATGTTCGGTGGCACGAGCTACAACCCGCTGGGTGACACCTGGGAATGGGACGGCGTCAACTGGACCGAGCGCACGCCCACGAACACCCCCACTGCGCGCCGCGGTTCCGGCATGGGATTCGACCCAGTGTCCGGCAAGGTGATTCTCTTCGGGGGCAACATAGCTGGGATCAACGGGCTTCAAAACGACACCTGGAGCTGGGACGGAGTCGACTGGCAGCAACTACCTCAGGTCAATCCACCGGCACGGCGAAGCGGCACGCTGATGACGACTGGAATCGACGGCCGACTGACGATCTTCGCCGGCAATGGGGTCTCCGGTTCGCTGTCGGATGTGCATGTCTTCGACGGCCAGTCGTGGGCTCCTGCGGGCTCGTTGCCGCAGGACTTCGAATACGGTCTGCAAGCCGTAACACTTGAAGACGCGGTGCTGATCCGCGGCACGGAAACCACCTGGGCGTGGACCAACACCGTCGCCAATGTTGCGAGCTACGGTGGCGGTTGTGGGGCTCCGGCTCCGCGTCTCGCTGCAGCGGGCCGACCAAGCCTCGGCGCGCCGGAGTTTTCCTTGGTCGTCGATCGGATGCAGCCCGGATCGGTGGCGGTGCTGGTCTTCGGCATCGCACCGACGACAGTCACCTTAGGCAGCGGCTGTGACCTGCTGGTGAAGGCGCCAACCGTGTTTGGCTTCCGTTTCGCCACCCCCCAGGGTCAGTCCCAGTTCGCCTTACCGATCCCCGCTTGGGCTGGCCTGCTCGGTCTCGATCTACGATGGCAAGCCGCATCGTTTGCCGGCAACGGGCTGACGGCCAGCGACGGTCTGCGCCTGATCGTCGGCTACTGATCCGGTATCGCAGCGCACGCGCGGCAAGATTGCCGCGTCACGCCATTCGCCCAACGCTGGCACAGACATTTGTGCGCGCCGTAGCGACGGCTACTTGGCGATCTTGGCGCGCAGCAAAGCGAGCGCCTTCTCCAGAATTGGATCGCGTGTGCGCAAGTCGTCGACGAGGCACGGAACGAACTCGTCAGGCTGGATGCCCGCGCCCTCGAACAGCGTTTCGTCGGGCTGCATCGCCTGCCAACACGGCACGCGGATGGTCACGCCATTGCCCAGGTCGAACTCCTGGGGATTGCCACTGCTGCCGAAGGTCGGCTGGCCAACGACGACGCAATCTCGCCCCTGCTTCATCATCAACACAAACGCCTCGTTGCTACTCATGACGTAACGACTCGTCAGTAGCGCAACGGGACCGTCGTAGCTCCTACTTGCGTCGTTGCCCTTGATGGTGCGCTTGATGACCGGTCCAAAGCCTTTCTCGCCGGCCTTGGTGCGCACGCGGTGTTTCGCGTAGACCTTCGTGCCGTCAACGAACCACTGAGCCACTTCACGGGCGAGCAACTCGTCACCGCCAGCATTCGCGCGCACGTCGACAACCAGGGCCTTGGTGTCGGCCAGTTCCGTCAATGCGCCCGCGATGCGTTCGGTGTCGACGCCGGCCCACGTTGCGATCAACAGGTAGCCGATACCGTCTTTGGTACGGCCCGCAACGACGTTGTCGGCGACGGGTTTGACCATCGCATACTTGCCAAGCAACTGGTAGCGGAACAGCGAGTCGATGGCGCGAGAGCCCGTCGCGAAGGTGCGGTCGCCGAGTTGCAGATACAGGTGCAGGTCCTCGGTCGGGCGCAGCATGTTTGCGACGGCGCCCGCGAAGCCGCGATCGGTCTTTGCCGACAGCACGGCCGCTTCATGCTGCTTGACGAGTGCCGGCCAGTTCGCGACGCGCAAGTCGTAGTACGAGTAGCGCTCTTCGAGCGTCTTCATCAGGATCTTGAACGCCGCCGTGTTGCGTCGCCCCTGCTGCTTCTGATTCGGCAGCTTCGCCGGCAACGTCGAGAACGACCACGGCACAGCTTCCAACACGACGCCGTTCTTGCTGCGGAAGTTCTGCGCCGCTGGGCAATTCAGGCTCATCTCGTAGTCGTGGTTCGGGACCAGCTCAACCTCGACAACCAGCGTCTTCATGCCCTGCCACCGGGGCTGCTTGGTGACCTTGGGAAACTTCGGGCCACCGCCGCAGATCGAGAAGCCGTTCTTGCTCATCTCTCGATCGAAGACCACGACTAGCTCGGTGGTTGTTTTGGCGTCCACCTCGGCAAAGTTTGCAGGCGTCATGGAGACGATCTTGGGAGCATCTTGCGCGACGATCACGACACAAGACGCGAACAACGGGAGCAGGCGTCGCATGCCCGAAGCATATCGCCACCGCTGCTGTCTGTAGTCGTTTCGACCAACTACGCCGCCGGCCACCGGGTTCCTCCGCGCGACCAAACTGCATGTGACGCCCACAAGGCAAGGTCGCCCGCGAACTGGTGGTTTTCGTGCCTGGCACAGTACCAACATGCTTAGGCCCGCGCGGTAGCCACAGTTTCCCCCGCGTCGAACACACGGGTCTCCCCCTCGGCGAGCGGGACCCAGGCTTCGTTGGACATCGGCACGCTGGCCAAGAGCGTCACGCACTGGTCCGCGTGCGGCGATTCGACCCGCACACCGGGCGTCGCCAACACCGTAGGGGCGACGGAACAGGTACGTTGCAGCATGTGAAGACCCGGCGGTCTCAGCCGGCCTTCCGGCGGCCATTTCCTCCGGTCGCTGTGGGCGAACAGCAACTGCGCATCGGAGTAGAGGAAGTTGGCCGGGCCGAGTTCCCGCAGCTCGCTCGCGAAGCGCGCGATGACGTCGAGCCGCTCTTCCTTCGTGGGCACCTTGCCGTCAAACCAAAGACGCTCGATCCTCGCAAGGAGCGCGCAGAAAGCGAACTCAGAATCCGTTTCTCCAATTGGGTGGAAGCGACCGTTCCGGAAACGCGGATCTTCGAAGACACCGGGCACGTCGCCGTTGTGCGCGAACACGTGCATGCGACCCGCGAGCTCCCGTGCGAACGGTTGGGAGTTCGAGAGCGTAACCGCTCCCTCGGTCGCCTTGCGGACGTGTGCCAGGACCAGCGTACTGGCCAGGTGCCTCTCCTCGATGAACTTGACGCAAGCGCTTTCGGTCGCCGATCCAGCCTCCTTCATCAGCCGCACATCACGGTCGTCGTAGTACGCGACGCCCCACCCGTCGGGGTTGGGACCCGACGGATTGCCGTGACGCGCCAGCTCCTTGAGGGAGATGGTCACATCCGCTGGCAGACGGCTGCACATTGCGAAGAGCTCACACATCGTGCCCGGCTCGAACGGATGCGATCCACGGTACGCACCAGCCTCTCATGACGCCCAGGATGCGACGTGACCCGGATCATTGCCAGTGCAACTGCTTGACTCGCTGAGGGCGCGGTGTGCTTGTGGGCGAGATGGCACGATGCCATGGGGTCGTGGCGGGGCGGCGCTCGAATGGTCGAGCAACGCTCGACGCCAACGCCCCCACCCCCGGACACGGCCGCACACGTCCCAAGAACACGCGGGCACTGTTCGCAACACCGCGCACGTTGCTGCACCCACTACGCCCCAATGCGAACTACCAGGTGACATGGTGAACAGGTACGTATGAATGCCGGACACATCGCACGGCAAACGACGTCGGCACGGGCCTTGCTTCGAGAAGTGAGTTGCTGACGCGCTCAGCGCGGAGCTAGAGCTTGGGCTCCGAACCGCCAGGCGTCGAGCGACCCCAGTTCTCCATGCTCCAAACCGAACGATGCCTGCCTCTACCTCACCAACCGGAATGTCCTTCTCACACCTGCTGATCTCGGCGCTGCTCGGCTTCACCGTTTCGCCAGCGCTCACCGCACAGGGTTTCGAGCACCACAAGCTGCTGCCAACCAACGGAGTCGCCAGCGCGTTGTTCGGCTCCGCCGTTGCCACAGACGGCGTACTGATAGCGATCGGGGCGGCCGGTGCGAACCAGTTGGGTGCGACTTCTGGCTCGGCCTACGTCTTCGACGCCACGAACGCAAACCAGATCGTCGAACTCATCCCGGCGACGGGTGCCCCTGGTGACCAGCTCGGCACCGCGATCGCCATCGACGATGGCTTCGTGGTAGTCGGTGCCCCGTTCGCGGACGGCGTTGGCACGGACTCCGGCGCGGCCTACGTGTTTGACGCGACTTCTGGACTTGAGCTATTCAAACTTGAACCGGCGGACGCGGCTGCTGGGAACCAGTTCGGCTATTCGGTAGCCATGGACGGCAACCTCGCTGTTGTCGGGACACTGGGCGCCGCGTATCTGTTCGATGTGTCGACCGGACAGGAGCTCGTGAAGCTCTTACCGACCGGGGCCTCGACGACATTTGGCCTCAGTGGTTTCGGAGAAGCAGTCGCAATCGACGCTGGCACCGTTGTTGTCGGCGCCCGGCTTGAAAACGGCGTGAGCGGCTTCGCCGGCGCGGCCTACGTCTTCGACGCATCTAGCGGTAGCCAGCTCCACCGACTGCTTGCATTGGACGGGACAACTTGGGCCAACTTCGGAGCAAGCGTCGCCATCGACGGGGACCTCGTGGCCATTGGCGCACCCGAGGCGAGCCCGATCATCTGGCACGCAGGCGCGGCCTACCTGTTCGATGCGCTCACGGGCCAACAGACCCTGAAGATCCTTCCGGGCGACGGGCACCTTCAGGCCAAGTTCGGATCCTCGGTCGACGTCGATGGCCTGCACGTCGTCATCGGCTCCGAGAAGAACAACGCCAGCGGTGCGTTCTCGTCCGGTGCTGCCTACCTCTTCGAGGCGCCTGGCGGCAACTTCGTGCAAAAGCTGCAAGCCAGCGACGCAGCGCCACATGACCGACTCGGCGGCGCGGTCGCCGCCTCGAATGGAGTCTTCGTGGCAGGTGCCGCTCGCGACGACGACAACGGCACCGATTCAGGTTCGGCCTACGTGTTCGACGCAGCGGGGACGGTGACCACCATGGCACAGTGCCACACGAATGCAGGGAGCCTCACCCACGTCGGCGGCATCGCAGTTGCGGGCCAGACCCTGACGTTTCGCATGGACAGCGCGCAATCGGGCACCGCTTGGGCGCTACTGGCAGTGGCAACCGGGCCGGTGCCAGGGTGGCCTAACTGTGGTGTGAATCTTGGCAGCACAGGTGAACTGCTAATCGACACCCCGCTCATTTCGGTCGCCGCGCCGTGGTCGGGTCTTGCTGCCGACTTCCCCGTGAGCTTGCCCTCCCAGAGCGGGTTGGTCGGCTTCCCGCTCTACCTTCAAGGTGTGTTCATCGCCCCCACCTCAACGCCGGAGCCACTGCGTCTCACCGGCGGTCTTGAGCTCCTGTTAGGCGGCTATCGGTAGACCCATGCAATCAGCCCGCCGGGCGGCTGCCGATCAGCGCATGGTTCAGGGCGCGGTAGATCGGCCAGCCAAGTCGAAGTGGCTCCCCGAGCTGTACGGTTTCGCTGACTTCTCGGTAGCTAGACGCCCGACCGTGAGAGGATGGTCGTTGATGAGCGACTCGGACGGACTACTGAGCATGTGGTTTTCGTGCCTGGCACAGTACGAACACCTACAAGGGCGTGACGAACCGGCCCAGGAACAGCACGGTCCCACTTCGCATGTCACGGATCATGTAGACGAACGGCCGGTTGGCGTTGAGGTGCGGCACAAACGGGACCTTACGGCCTGGGGCAGCGCTGGTAGGCGCCATCATGATGGCCGTCGCAGCGGTAGCCTCGGTGCCCTTCTCGTCAACGGAGAGGAACGCTTTGTGCACGACGCCACTGAGGAAGAAGCCGTCCCTAGGGCTCTTGCTCGACGTCATGCCGGAGAAGTCCGCGCGGTTGCGATCGAACGCGGTTCGCATGCCGAGAGCCTTCAGACTGGTGGCGACGTCGTAAGACTGTTCGGATTCGAACTTCGGCAGCGACACGGTCGTCCTGCGACGAGCGAGCTTATCGAGCCAATTGTCTACCTGATTGCTCGACAGCTTCGCCTCGAGCGCGGGCAGGCCCGCGGGGTCGAGTGGCACGAAGACCACCATGGACAACTCGCCGCCGCGATAGGGAAGCTCGACGACGTGGAAGCCGCGTTCGGGGTAGGTCTGCTCGGTCGCGCCCCCCGGCACGGCGGTCACCATCCTCGGCGTCGCAAACAGTTTCCCTGTGGCGGTGAACGCTCCGTAGCGACAACCGGCGAACAGATGCCGCATCATCTGCACGTCACTCTTCGCGCCGCTCGCCTGGGTGAACGGTCGCGGTTGCGTGCCGGTCGCAAGGAACGGTTCTAGCCACTCCGCCTGGAAGTGCACGGCGTTGAGAAGCACGAGCCGCGTCTGGCCGTCGATCGTGTCCGGACCGACCAGGTTGTCGATCCGCTGCTCGGTGCGTTCTCGAACCCAGGCATTGATGCTGTTGATGGCTGCTGCGGCATTGTGGCGGAAGTCCGCGACGGCCACGGCGCCAGTGTCGTAGGTGGACTGCAGCGTGTTCACGTAGGTGCGCGACAGTGGATAACTCTTGTCGCAGTAGAGCGCGTTCGCGACGGACAGTCGGTGGCCCTTGACCTTGCGCAGCAGTTGGTTGAGTTCGCTGACGAGTTGCCGCTCCTGGCTGGACGCCGTCTGCAGGTCGCGCCACTTGCGCTGCTTCTCGAGCTTGCGGATCCGCGCGCCGAACGGCGCGATTTTCGCCTTGAGGTCGCGGATCTTCACGACCAAGGCGCGTTGCTCGGGATCGGCGCTGTCTGTATCGAAGAGCGACTTCAACTGCCTGTGCCCGGCGTGAGTGGCACCGATACCTTCTTCGGGCAGATGCAGCACCGTGGCCATCTCTCGGGCGGTTTCTCCGCGCGCGCCCGTGGCGGCCATCGTCAGTGCCGCGGACAGCGAGTATGGCGAGAAGAACAGGTTGCCGCCGTTGCTCGCCCGCGCGAAGCGTCGGTAGAGATCGAAGCCGAAGTCATTCGTCGACTCGGCGACGACGTTCTTTGCCTCGTTGCCCTGCGGTGCGCGGACTGCGCTGCGCTCGGTGATTGCGCCAAGCCCACGGCTCAACATCAAGGCTGCTGCAAGCACGGTGATGCGGGTCCACGTCATCTGCGATTGATTCATATCGATTCCTATTGGTCTCTCGGTCCGGATCGGCGGCTCGACGACGGCGAAGACCAAGAGTTCCCGCCAGTGCAAGATTTCGCGACCGGCGCTAGTGGGGTGTTTCGAAGCGGCGTCGCCAAGGACCAAGGCGATCCGCACCTTGAGCACCGCGTACGAGACGCATGCTCGCGCGACGCAAGCTCGGAAATCTGGCGTTCGACAGCCCTCGCAGCGATCAAGGAGCCAGACTCGATCGACCGCGTGCTGCGGCGTTTCGGGGGAAAAGTTCGGAGCCGACGGTGCACTGCGGATGGCTTGACGGCGTGCCGTCGGGGTCGGATCGTGAACGTCTATTCGCCAAGACCCGGCTCTAGGACGGCCGCAGTCCAGGCCAGAAGACTCAGCCACCTTCGAGATCAACTACTGAAGGAGTCGCCCATGCGCACACTCATTACCGTGATCCTGGTCGTGCACGGCCTCATTCACTTTGCGGGCTTCGCCAAAGCGTTCGGTTTCGCGCAGCTGCCACAACTCACGGCTCCGATCTCTCGAACGATGGGCTCGCTCTGGCTCGCGGCGGGTTTGCTCACCCTCGTCGCCGCCTTCCTCCCCTTGCGGCTCTTCTGGATCGGAGGCCTGGTCGCGCTGATCGCCTCTCAGGCCGTCATCATCAGCTCTTGGTCAGATGCACGGTTTGGCACCCTCGGCAACACGGTTGCACTCGCCGCCGTCATCTACGCGTTCGGAGCGCGCGGCCCGCTAAGCCTGTTTGCGGAATACGCATCCGAAGGCGGTCGCCAGATCGCTCAATCGAGGCCGCGTGAGGTTCTCGAGGAGGCGGACTTGGAGGGACTTCCTGAACCAGTCAGCCGGTACCTCCGTGCATCAGGTGCCGTCGGACAAGCAAGGCCTTCGATTCTGCGAGCACGCTGGCAAGGACGCATTCGCGGCACTGCCAGCGACCCATGGATGAACTTCACCGCGGAGCAGATCAATGCCTACGGCGAAACAACCAGCCGCCTCTTCTTCATGGAGGCAACCATGAAGGGGTTGCCCACCGACATCTTCCACCAGTTCGTAGATTCGCAAGCAACGTTCCGAGTACGGCTTGCTTCGTTGGCGCCAGTCGTCACCGCAAAGGGGCCCGCGATGAACCGTTCCGAGACGGTCACACTCTTCAACGACATGTGCCTGCTCGCTCCCGGTGTGCTGGCCGATCCAGGAATTGCGTGGGAGGTGATCGACTCGACCTCAGCCCGGGCGACCTATACGCGTGGGGCCGAGACCATCACCGCGGAGCTGCACTTCAACGCCTCGGGGATGCTGATCAACTTCCTTTCGGACGATCGCTCACGAGCGTCTGCCGATGGAGGATCCTTCACTCGGATGCGATGGAGCACACCGCTGAAGGAACCGCGTACCTTCGGCCCACTGCGGCTTGCCTCTCATGGCCAAGCGCTATGGCACGAACCGGATGGATCAGAATACGTCTACATCGAGATGAACCTGATCGATGTGACCTACAACCCAGCCGCTTGGTGACGATCACATCAGGACGCAATCGATGCTGCTCGCGATCACTCTCCAGCTCGTCTTGCCACTGATCCTCGTGGCTTCGCTGCGGTTCCTACCCGCTCGTGGAGTCATGGATCTTGTCGTGCGCGCGGTTGGAACGGCCGCGGTCGTGTTAGCGCTGTACCTCGCTGCACTCTGGACCGTGCTGCCTGGATGGCTGCCCTGGATGTACGCGCTGGCCTGGCTTTGGAGTGTGGTCGCCCAAACCCGGAGGCTCGCTACGCATCCGCAAGAAGCAGGGCGTAGATTGGTCCCTGCCTGGGTTAGCAAGTCGACCTTCTTGGCACTGACTCTCGTTGGCTTGTCTCTGTCAATCATCGCGCTGCGCGGGCGCGGGCTGCCAGACGTCGACACGGTCGACATTCGGCTGCCCTTTCAAGAAGGTCGTTTCCTTGTCGTGAATGGCGGATCCACCGAGCTGATCAACGCACACATGAAGACGCTGGACGACAGCGTGGCTCGCTTCCACGCTTTTCGCGGACAATCCTACGGCGTCGACCTGGTCCGCGTAAACCGTTGGCGTCTGCGTGCGGATGGCTTGCTGCCAAGCGACCCGGCTAGATACGTCATCTATGGCACCAAGGTCTTCGCGCCTTGCACCGGCGTCGTAGTATCCGCTCGCGGGGACCGCCCCGACATGCCCGTGCCACAGATGGATCTGGAGGTCTTCGAAGGCAACCACGTCTTGATCCGTTGCGACGATTTTGAACTCTTGCTAGCTCACTTTCAGCCGGGCACCGTCACCGCGAAGACGGGCGATCTGGTTCAGTCAGGTGACCTGCTGGGACTCGTTGGCAACTCGGGCCGCACGGGCGAACCGCACCTGCATTGCAGCGCACAGCGCACGGGCTCATCGAGCGAGCCATACTCTGGGGATCCTCTGTTCCTGACGATCAACGGACACGTGCCAGCAAGGAACGACTACATCGATGCTGTGCCTCACGACTGACTGGGCGGTTTGCCAGGAACGCTCGTGTTGACGCAGTGCTACACGTTGCTGTTCTTGGGCGTCAACCAAACTGCTGGCAGGACTTGGCAACGGCCAGCACATTGGTCTACTTCCGTGGCTCGGGTTCGTGCGACCCGATTCACTGCGACCAGACGACGTCGGGCACGCTCGCGCATTCCTCGGGCTCGCGCCCGTTGGCGCCCGACTCACTGGAACCAGTTGATATCCAGGTCGTTCGACAGAATGAAGCCATACGAATTCGACGTCGGCGAGTAGACCAACCACTGGAACGCCAGCGTCGCACCGCTCGGGATCGAACACGGGATCGGGATGTTGGCCGTGCCGAACCCCGTGGCGTCAAGCGGCGCAGAACGGAAGTTGATCCACGGCAAGCCAGCAAACAGCAGGCATCCTGGAGCACCCGGCACCGTTGTTGTCGTCAGCACGTTGCTGAAGACGAGCAGACCGAAACTATTGCTGAGGCCGCCGCTGACCGTGATCTCGAAATCGACGTTGCCCGCGGTCGGATTGCCGCCGGCGGTTCCGATCATCGGCATCTCGCCGAGCGGGCCAGGGCAAGGTGAACCAAACGGCGTCAGGTTGGCGACAATGGGCTCGAAGAAGCGCGCGCGGATGTCATCCGAAGCAGCACCAGTCGGCCCGGTCTCGCCGTTCCAAACGATCAGGGCCGTGTTGGCTTCGCGGAAACCTGGCACGCCAGACCTGTAGGACGGACGCGACGACACCGCGATGTTGGATTGGAACGGGCCGTTCAGCACGTCAACGGGCCGATGGTTGGTGGTGACAGTGCCGTTGAGCAGCACGCGGGCGGCGTAGACATTGACCGAGAACTGCGCCGGCGGGATGATCTCGCCATAGGCAATCGTGAACTCGCAGAAGCCGGCGCCCACGGCAGGCATGCCTTCGTAGTTGGCGGTGTTGCGCACCGGAAAGGGCGCGCCGAGTGTCCCGTTGAGATCGAACATCTGCGCGTAGACGTCGCCTTCGTCCTCCCAGGCAATGCAGTATTGACGATCGTTGCCGGAAGACCAGTCCGACGTCCGGCAGGCGATGTCGGGGGTGACCTCGTCATCGAGCAGGCCGCCGGCGAAGACCGACAGCGGTTGCTGCACGATGGTCAGCACCGGGGAGACCACACTCCATACGAACGACGCAGTGCGAACGTCCATGTCACCTGGAGCACCAGGGTAGAACCGTTCCCAAACCGCGCGCTGCGCATCGAAGTCATTGCCACCAGCCACAAACTTCGTGCTGCTCCGAGGAAGGCGAATGCTTCGGATGTAGCCACTCGAGACCGAAGTAAGCACGGTTTCGTTCGTGACCGCGGCGACGGCGCCCGTCGAGTAGTAGTGGTAGCGCCTGAGCATCAACCGCTGCGGCTGGGTGGCGCCAACGAGCGTGCGGTCCCAGGCGACAATCATGCCGTACGGGCCTGATACCGAAGGACGATGATCTACCTCACCGGGAGCCGGATTGCTGACCGCGAAGGCGGCAGTAATGAAGGCCCCGGTAGATGCATTCACCAGCCGCGCGTAGATCCTACCGCTCTTTTCCCATACCACCTTGAATGCATCCGCGCCGAAGGCGATCGCCGCTGCGACAGCTGGATTGACGTTGACACCGCTGGGGGTGAGGAAGATCACGCCACCGAGGGCAGTACCGTCGCTGGCGAAACGCTGTGCTCTGATGCCGAAGCTCGTCGTGCTGAAACGGCGCTGCCAGACGACCATGTAGGTGTCGAACTTCGGGTGGTAGGCGACCTCGGGATTGCGGTCTTCCCAGGTAGGCCCCCCCGGATTGAAGACCGGACCGACCGCCGGATCGACGACGATCGGATAGGTCGCGCGATCTACGAACCGCGCCGGCACCGTCAGCTCAAGGCGGCCGTGTCCGTCATAGCTTGTCAGCACTGCGACGCGCAGACCCCCTCGATCGAACGCGATCGCCTCACCATAACGGATCACGCGCGCCCCTTCGTAGACGAACTCGAGTGCCTGATGACGCGGCTCGACAGCCGGTGCCGAAACGTTGCCGGTCACGGCCATGGAAAGTACGAGGTCCCCCATGCCGCGGGGACGCTGCGCGATGTGGAACGACTGTTCGTAGCCGTTCGACTTGACCTCGTAGGTCTCGACCAGTTCGTCGCGCTGATAGCGCACGCAGTGTTCGGCCAACTCCGGCAAGACGGCCGCCTCGACCACGGCGGCACTACCGGCGCGGCGACTGCCGAGATACCGCAACTCAAGACTGGGCTCTTCGCCGTCGGCCGTAATCGGCGGGGTCGCGAGCATGACGCCTGCGGCATCGAACTCCGCGCGATACTGACCGCCGTCGGCGTGCACGCAACCCGCAGTGTCCTGGTAGGCACCGAACGGCATACCACCATCAGGGCTCGCCGGCACCGCCTTCATTTGCTCGATATCAGGTGCTCGCGCGAGTTCCTGGCCCGACAGCAGCGAAGTCATGCTCACGATACACGGAGTCAGAAGAAGACTGGAGAGATAGCGATTCATCATTTCGTCCTTGGCAGTGGAAGCCGATGCGAGAACTGCCCGGCCACCAAGGGAAATGACGCCGCGCGCCATGTGTGTCGCGAATTGTCTGGGTCTTCGACCAACCAGCTCGCGCGACGGCGAATACGAGTCCGCAATGACATCGCACCGAGCTCCGAGCGACGGACTTCACGGCCCACGTTCCTCAAGTCTCATGCTGGCGTCATCGCTGGCGCGGACTTCTTGACGGTCGACGTCTGCACGAAGCGCGGGCTCGTTACGCACGACGTCTTCATCGTGATCCACCACGCAGCACCCGCTCAGTCGAATCAGTTCCTGCGGGTCGCTGCCAGGAATCGGTTGCCAACCAGATGCACAATCTGGCAAGCGATCTGGCGACGGGCCTGGTCAACCCGATCGGCTCGATGCTCGGTGGCAACATGTAGAAGCCCAGCGGGTTTGCGTACGGCGAAAGCGTCGCACGCTCCGCTACATACTCGGCCAAACAGACCGCGCATCTCCATGTTCCTGCAGATGGCGGCATGCTCAGAACACGGAAACTGATGGGGCCGGCGTCAGCGGCGCAAGGTCAAGATGTTGTTTCTGTGCCTGGCACCGTACTGATGCGCAGTTGCGCACATCCCGCTCTAACCCAAAGAAGGCGTTGCCAACCCAACCTGAGCCAGGACCTCCGAGCGGTGCTCGCCAGCGCGGTATTGCCCGCATGTTCCCGGCGTATTCCGAACTCCTGGCCACTTCACACCCCCTCCCAAAAACCAGGCACGCCTCGTACAGCCAGGTGCAGGGCACTGAGTTCGCCTGGCAACGCCGAATCGGCACGCCGCGCAACCGCCATGAACTCGATGGTGAGCACTACGGCAGTCGTTGATGGAGCGACTTGGCAGGAGGACCGACATCGCGCCGAACCCCAACCGCAAGTTGATGGCGCTGGTCGCGCTTGCTTGGGGGCTAGCCGGGAATGGTCGTGTAGAGCAGCGCCCGACACGCGACCAGATCCTCGTCGCTCAGATCGGCGAACGCGGGGCTCAAGCGGCTGCGGAACTCTGCCGTGAGTTCGAAGTGTTGGATCGGCTCCATTGTGACCTCGAAGCCGTAGCGGCGGAATCGTTCCGCCACCTGCGTCGGCCGCTCGCGATTGCAGCCGTACACGAGGGGCTCCTCCGAATCGAGCGTCAGGAAGTCAAGCACGCCGCAGTTCGCATCGCGGTAGTGACGGTGATCAGTCCCGTCGATGGCATGCACGCTGATACTGCCCGGCTTGCTGATGCGAACCAGCTCGGTGAGCAGGCCATCGAGATCGGCCACGTGCTCGAGAAAGGAGTTGCTGTAGACAAGATCGCATCCCTGATCCGGCAGACCGGTTGAACCGGCGGAGCGCTGTTCATACCAGAGTTGCTCGGGCGGAACACCGCGGGCGTCACCATGGCAGAGCTGATGGAGATCGAGACCGGCTAGGTTGCTTTCGATCTCTTCGTGAGGTGGCAGCAACTCGGGGTGGATCAGCCCGGCGCGCAGCGCTACCGCGCAGTCGTAGAGGCCGCGGGCGGCGGCCGGCATCGAGACGAGTTCCTCAAGATCGATCCCGCCACAACGAGCAGCGCCACCGGCGAGAAGGGTGAGCATCCCGGCCAGGGGATTCATGCCGCCACAACCCAACTCAAGGCAGTTTGCGCCTCGCAAGCGCTCGAGGCTATAACGCGGGTGGCCTTGGATTTGCTCAAGCAGCAAGCCCGCCCGCAGGACACCGAATCGGTTTTCGCCGCCTGTGGCCCGGATCGCCAACTCTTGGATCAGCCAGCCAGCTCGGCTGACGTCCACATCGCAAGAGATCGCTGTTCTGGGTTCGTGCGGGCTAGCCAGGCGCCGGAGCAGTTCCCGCACCAACTCGTTTGTCGAGTGCTCACCGAGACGGCCGTCGCCAGAACCGAGATCCGTGATCGTGCCAGGGCCCAACTTACGTGGCGAACTCGACGAGAGAGGGTTGGAGGACTGGTCTGCCATCGCCTGCATTGTGGACGTTGGCGCGACGCAACGGGAGAGGTGTATTGGTGCAATCCTCGGTGCCTCAACTTTCGCTCTCAACGAATCGCGATGACAGGGCTTGCACCACGCTTGCGCCGAAACCCATCTGATCGCGGAGCCCCAAGGGCGGCCAGCGCAACGTCGCCCGCAAAGGGTCCGCGCCCGATGCACGCAGATTGCATGATCCAAGCAGACCGCTCGCGAACGTCGGGCTGCAGCTTCAAGTGTTTCCCTGTTGCCGTTTGCAGCGTGGAATCAGAACTGCACGCCGACCGAAACCACCGCCTGGTGGATCCATGAGAACGTGAACACTTCGTCGTTGTCGGCACCGCCTTCAATCGTGCGGTAGCCAAAGCCGAGATCGAGGTGGTCGCCGAACGCTCGTCGCAACTGCAGGGTCGCGTCGGTTGCGCGGCCCTGCGGCGCCCACGCGGCATCGACATCCAGCAACATGCGCCAATCGTCGGCGAAACGCCATTCGACGGCCGTATGCAGCAGGGGCACGAAGCCGAGATCCGTCTTGCGAGCGCGCCTGCCGCCCTGACGCAACTCGATCTCGGCGTCGCGGATCTTGCCGGTCAGGCCGACCTGCCAACTCCAGTCCTTACTTTCGTGCAGCAGGTATCGCCACGTCAGCCGGTAGGAGTCGAATCGGTAGCTGGCGCCGGTCGACACGCCGGCTGCGAAGGTCTCGTCGGCGTACAGCACGGGCTCGGACAAGACGTCGTCGCCAGAAATCGACAGCGGTGCTACGAGCGCTCGCCATTCGTGACGGGCCGTCGGGCGCCAACCCAGGTAGATGCGACCGGCAGGAATCGGCCCGGTGCCGGTGGTGTCGTCGAGTGATAGGCGCGTGCCGGCGTCGCCCGGTACCGCGACGTCATTACGCGAAAACCAGGTAGCCCCACCCTCGAACTGGGCAGACCAAGGCCTTTGCGGGGTCGGTCCGACACACGCGCTTGCCAGCAGCAGCCCGAAGGCCAGAGGTTTGAGTTGTCTCATCGAGGACCGTGGGGACGAACGCGGCCGGGCTTCGCCGGCTCCGGCACGATCAAGACGTTCGCCGTGTATCTCGATACGGATGCAGTGCGATCGCGAGGAATGATTCCGTCTGGATGTGGGGTTGCGCGCGCCGCGTTTGCAGCCACGGCACGACGCTGACCGCGATGAGCATCGCGCAAGCAACGGCCACGACTCGCCCACCCCGCATTCGCCAGTCTGGTCGTGGCGGGTTGTTCACCGGCTCGATGCCCGTTCTCGGCCGCCATGGATCTCGCGGGCACAACCCGCCCAAGCATCGGCACCAACTGGGATCTAACCACGACCGGCATCGATCCCATCTCGCCGATCGCGATCACCTACTTCGGTGCCCGGAAACCAGTCGCTAGCTCTGACGCTCGCGAACCCGTCCAACATCGTCCTCAGCAACGGCGTCGAAGGCACCCTCGGCGAGTTTTGATCGCTGACGCCCGACCGCTCCGTAGTGTCATGATGCCGGGGCTCTTGCAAGTACGGCCAATTGTGCGAGACCAAGCAGACGCTCAAGCTGGCCGCAACTACGACGCGTTGGATCTGGCCCTGGAGCAGACTCCGGCGGAGCAAAGACGAGTCGTGAAGATGTTACTTCTGTGCCTGGCACGGTACGCGCGGCTACTTGGCAAACGCTAAGAACGCCAATATTGCCGGTCCGTAGTCCCCCCATAGCTCTGTCGCGTCCATCGCTTCATCGCCAGGTCGCAGTTCGAAGGTGACAATCGGAATGCCGAGGTCGATGCCGGCGTAGCTACCGAGTGATCCCGGCATGCTGCCGAGCCGTCGCAACGGCAGCGGACACGCGTCGGCCATTGCCGCAGCGATGGCGCGCGCGGGACCATCCCAATCGACGCAGGCAACGGGCTGGTGAATCGACACGATACGGGCAGGTGGATGACGGGCGAGTAGTTCAGCGAGCGCCCGAGACTCGGGTTCACTCAAACCCGAGACGCCGTGTCGACGCCGCTCTTGACGGTTCTTCGCTGGGAAGTTGCGGTTGAGGTCTACGCCGTTCGAGTTGAGTCGCTGCCGCTTCGCATATCCATCGGGGTTGACGATCGGCACTGAGATCAGCGTCCGGCCATCGAGAAGTTCCGGATGCGCGGTGAGGTGTTCGAATAGACGCTCGACCAACGGTGTTCCGGCCGGCTCGCTGCCGTGGATGGACGCAAGCACTAAAACCACCTCGACACCGTTCCCCATCGTTACGGCTTCAATCGGGCGACCATCGCACGATCGGCCGATCTCCTCGCGGGTTGGAATCGCGGCGGCGTTCGGAACGAGTGAACAACCGGCCCACGTTGGCGAGAGGAGGAAGGCGAAGAATAGGGCGCAACCGATCTTGGGCATTGGTGCAGCCATACTAGCAACGGTCAGTCGACGCTATGTCATTCGCCCGTGGCTAGTGTTCGCGCTGGACTGCCTCAGCTTCGAGTTCAGATTCGCACGATGACATGAGCTGCGCCGCTCTGAGGTTCTCTGGATCCAAGTTTGCGAGTGTGCGAGCCGTCTCGAGCGCTCGACTGAGGCGTTCGTTGGCGAACTGTAGCTGGCCACGACTCCTGAGTAGCCGGCCGAATTCACGCTGCAGCTGGACCCAGGCTCGGTTCGCGCCCCAATGCTCAGGGTGTTGTTCGAGAACGTTCGCCAAGAGCTCTTCGGCCAGATCCAGGTCGGTTTGATGCTCCGGATTGTCCCGGTCCATGATGTGCGCGTGCCGCTGTCTAAGGCCTGACGCGTAGCTGACTGCAGCCGACACATTCTTGGAGTCACGCTCGAACGCGGCACGTCGCCAGTGAACGCACCGGTCGATCGCCGCAAACGAGGATTTACTGTCACGGCACAACGTCGCGGCACGGCTGACTCCTCGCCAGGCCTGGGACAACGCAGGCCAGAGGTCGGCGCCGCCGCCGGGTGAATGCTCGGCGATCGATTCGAGTTTCTCAGCAGCAGACCTTAGTTCTGGAAGCGCTTCGTGACTGCGACCGAGGTGTGTGAGTGCAAGTGCTCGACTGGTGCGCACGAACTCTAGGCGTGCGCGATCCTTGTCGTCGCTATCGTCCTCCTTGAGAGCTGCCTGGCCCCTGGCGATTGCGCGATCCCAGAGGGGCAGCGCGCGCGCCCAGTCGTTGCGGTATTCGAGCGATCGAGCGAGGTTGCCGATGGCCGTCGCCTGCTCCCTCAGAAGTTCCAGCTGCGACCCCTCCGGCGCCGCGCGCTCCAACAGATTGAGGGCGTGGGTAAGGTCCTGCTCCGCGGCGCTAACCGTGCCGTTGCTCAACAGCGTCGCGCCGCGTCGATTGAACGCGACGGCTTGGGCGCGCAGTAGTCTCGAAGACTCCGGGTGCTGCCTTGCGACCTTGATCGCACACGCGTACGACTTGAGCGCCTCGTCGATCTGCCCCAGGTTTCGGGTGCCCGGGTGACCGAGTACGTCGCCTAGTTTGACGTAGGTGGCGGAGAGTCGTTCGACTGTTTCGACGTTGCCGGCGTCTTGCTTGGCGAGCTCGACCAGCCAGCTCCGGATTGTTATCAAGAGCTGACGTCTCGCAACGGTGGACTCGGGCAAATTCCGCAGCCCTTCGTCCACCTGCAGCATCAACTTGTCAATGCAATCGTGAGCAGCCGTGGCCTGGGACGCAGCGACCGCGGAGGCTTCGGATTGCTGCGTCCACATCGCGTCTGTGGTGATCAGCGCGGTAGCCGAGGCGATGACGGTGACGGCGATTGCCGCGGCTAGCGTGCGATTCCGTTGCGCCCACCGCCATGCCGCGGTGCCGGATCCGGATCGGCTGGCGAGTGCCGGAATGTTGCGCGTCACGCGATCCAGGTCGTCGCGTAGATCGGCGGCGGTCTGGTAGCGCTTCGCTGGGTCGCTGGCGAGCGCGGTGCTGAGCACGGCTCGGAGGTCACGCGACACTCCGCGACGCCGTCCGATTTCGATCGGCAACTGATTCGCAAGCATCGACGCAAGCACGGTGGCCCGGGTCGACCCCGTAAAAGGTCGGAATCCCACGAGTAGCTCACAGAGAATAACCCCAAGGGCCCAGACATCGGCGCGGCAGTCGACTTCGCGATCGCCGAATTGCTCCGGAGCCATGTATTCGAGAGTCCCGCAGGACGGTGCTTCTGCGACCGCAGGAAAGGGGGACTCGCGGTCGAGCGCGAGGCCGAAGTCGAGTACGACTGGTCGGTCGCTCGCAGAAAGCGCGATATTGGCCGGTTTGAGATCACGGTGCGTGACCCCGGCTTGGTGCGCTGTGTGGACCGCGTCGGCGACGGCGCGCACGATATCGATGGCGCGCGCGACTGGCACCAGCGAATGCCGCTTGCGCATCTCCCGCAAGTGGTCGGCCAGAGTGCCTCGCTCAGCTAGCTGCATCGCGAAGTACGGCTGCCCTTGCCAGCGTCCGACATCGTAGATCTTGCAGAGTCCCGGGTGGTCGAGCCGCGAAACCGCGACTGCTTCTCGCAATAGCCGGAGCGCGGCGGAATCCGAATTCGCCGCGCTGCTCGGGATGAGCTTGATTGCCACGTCGCGCTTCAATCGACGGTGCCGCGCGGCGAAGACAACTCCCTGGGCACCGCGGCCGATCTCATGACCGAGCTCATACGGTCCAAGGTTGGTGATCTCGTGCTCGGGGTCCGATGCAGATTGCATCGCGGCGAGATACTCCTGTGCGATCAGCGCCTCGTCACCGGCGAACATCGCCAGGTATTCCGCCAGCGAACGCGGCTCGCCGCGCTCTTGGTCGGCGCGGAGCTGGGCGAGGAACCGCACTGCGTTCCAATCTTCGTTCACAAGACCCTCAGGGACTTGGCGATGCGCTTGAGGCGTGGGCGCATCCGTCGCCAGCGTGCCTCGACCGCGTCCGGGGTCGATCCGACTCTGCTAGCCACCACCTGGTGGGAAAGCCCCTCGAGGCCTCGATAGACGGCGATGAGCCGATCGGCGGCGCTGAGATCGTCCAAGGCCTGTCGAAGTCGTTCGAGGTCCAGGCGCCGCGACACCTGCCCGACGACGCTTGTCATCTCGACCAGAGTATCCGGCAACGGTTCGATCTGGAGCCTGGAGCGGCGACGGTGCCCTTCTCGCAACTCGTTCCGGAGTGCCTTGTACGCAATACCGAACAGCCACGCCCGGAAGCGCCCCTTGGATCGATCGAAGGAGTCAAAGTTCGTCCAGGCGCGCACCCAGACTTCCTGAGCCAATTCGTCGGGACTGATCCAGCCTCGAACTTCTCTCGGCAGCTGGAATTCGGCCCACGCGATCACCTGTGGTGAGAGGTGCGTGTGAAGCGCGGCGAAGCTGCCGGGGCGCAGATCGGACAAGTCGGCAACGAGACCACCCGTGGTGCTCAGGGGCATCCGCTAAGCATCGCAGATCCGATGGGACCCGTCGACCCGTCTTGGTGCCCAGGCGACGGATCGTTACGCGCTTGACGCACCGCCGAAAGCGCGCTTCTTGACGAACGGCAGCATTTGTCGATTTGGTTGTCGGATTCGCGACCGCCCGGGCGAAGTCCTTCCAGACTCTTGAACGCGATTTCTCTGGCCCCTTCGTGGCCGGAGTCTCGTGCCTCCACAGCACCGCCAATTCCCCCACATGAGATCCTCACTCTTCACTGCCACTGTCGCCGCGATCCTGGCATCTGCCGCGATTGCTCAGATCCCGCTCCCACCCGTTTCGGCGCTCTACAACGGGTTCTCCCGTGGATTCAACTTCACCGCGAGCACCGGGTTCATCATCACGCAGCTCGATTTGCCGCCGAATGCCTTCCAAGCTGGCGATACCGCGAGCTACATGATCCGCCTGAACGGCACCGAAGTACTGCGTAGTGTCGGCAATGCCGGCCCGATCACGACGAGCATCCCAGTCGCGCCGGGCGATGTCGTCGACGTGCTCGGCAACTGGTCCCCGGCCATAACTGGTGCCACCAGTGCGCACAACTCCTACGGCGCTGGCGGTGGCACGTTTGCGACGACGATCTTGGGTGTTTCCCATACCCTCTATCGCACTGGCTGGTCGATCGACATCGGCGACCCGGGCTACGCGGCGGGTACCTACACCGCCCCGACGACCGGAAACATGGGGCTCGTCAACGTGTGGGTGACGCCGCCATCCGGCACGTTCGCGGACTTCACTGCCGACCCGAGCGTAGTCGGCCCCGGCGAGACCGTCACCTTCACCGACACGACCTTCACGTCCGATCCGGGCGGGATCATCGCGTGGAACTGGGATCTCGACGGTGACGGTGTGTTCGGCGACTCGACGCTGCAGAACCCGACCTGGATCTACACCGCGTGTGGCCCCCACGACGTTTCGCTGACCGTGACCGACGCGAGCGCGGTCTCCGACACGGTTACCAAGACTGCGATTGTCAGCGTCGCCGCACCGACGGCGAGCTTCACCTACACAACGCTGGTCCCGACGGCCCCGATTCTGGTGCAGTTCAACAGCACTTCGACCGCGACGGGCCCCACTGCGATCTACGACTGGGACCTCGACGGCGACGGTGTCTTTGAGACTCTGAACGGGGGCCCCAGCCCGGTGGGTGTGTTCGCGAGCGCGGGGTTGTATCCAAACATCGGCCTGACGGTCACCAACGGTTGCGGTTCGGACACGACAACGCTGTCGGTCGACACGCGACTTGGCCTGTGCACGACCTTCCAGGGCGGCAACGGCCTGACTGCGACCGGCGACGGCGCCGGCAACATGTTCGACCTGACGGTTCTCAACCCGGCAGGCCTCACGATCACCGGCTTGGCGGGCAACCTCGACAGCACGGCATCGCCAAGTGTGACCGTTGAGGTGTATGTCACGCCGACCACATACGTCGGTGTCGAGACCACCGCCGCGGTCTGGACCAAGGTCGCGACTGGCGTTGGCATCGGCGCCGGCGCTGGCAACGAAACCCAGTTCGCGATCAATGGCTTCTGCCTCGCTCCGGGATCGTACGGCGTGCTCGTCTACTACGTCTCTTCCGCGGGAGGCATCGACTACACGACCGGCGCCTTTAGCTACGGCAACGCCGACATGTCGATCCTAACCGGCAACGGCATGGGCCAGCTATTGGCGGGCGCCAACAACTCCCCGCGCACCTGGAACGGCTGCCTGTTTTACGATGTTGGCATGCAGACCGGCACCTACACCTTTGCCGGTTCGGGTGGCTGCCCGGCCTCCACTGGTGTCATCGGCAACACGATGACCGGCGGTGTCATGCCGACTCTCGGTCTGCCGTTCTCGGTCACGATGACGAACGCGCCGGCCAATGAGCCAGTAGCGTTCTTCGCGATGGGCGTGAACGACCTCGGTGGCGTGCCGCTCACCTCGGTCGGCATGACCGGTTGCCTGTTGTGGGCCCAGCCCACGATCCTTTCCACGGCTTCGACCGACGCGACGGGAACCGGCAGCACCGTGCCGTTTGTGATGCCGAACAATCCGCTGCTGTTCGGCCAATCGATCTGGACCCAACCGTTCGTCAGGGACGTCGGCACGAACCCGTTCAACGCGGTGCTCGGCGATGCCTACCAGGCGACCATCGGCTGCCAGTGAGTGAGAGAATCGCGCTGT